>VOFB01003226.1_pt1 | contig 15308 bp, 18 predicted proteins | sample 5384141 | NCBI WGS metagenome assembly VOFB01 (sample SAMN12384721, study PRJNA508395) | human gut metagenome | isolation source: healthy gut A | host: Homo sapiens | reverse complement strand
GCCAGGGGTGGCGTAAATGTCATTTCCGAAAATATCCGGTCTGTTGCCCCTTGTCTGAAGCAAAATTCTATATCGCTCCATATCATCTTCCGACAAGCCGGAATTTGAAATCACACTGTTCAAGCCCTTATTTCTGAGCTTCACATTCAGAATATAATATTCGTAATCTTCTTCCTCTGTTGTTGTCTCTCCCGTTTCGGGATCAGTAGAAGATGTTGTTCGTGTACGAATCTCTACTACTTCCGTCAGGGTCAGCTCATATTGTTGCTCAAATAGCCATTGCAGGGTAGCCTGCACCTCATCTCTGGTGTAATCCTCAAACTTCACCGTCAAATACGCCGCCAGCTCATAAGGATTGTGGTTGATTTCATCAAGGTCATACCGGTACTCGTCATATCCGCTATGAGTACGCTCGATATTATTGATTTTATTGCGGAGCGCAGCTTCCAAAGCCTTGTAATCATTGTCCGCACCAATAATATCTTCCTCTTTTGCAGTAAAAGAAGTTCCCAGAATGATCTGTGTGCCGCCTTGGAACATAGCCGAACAAGACGAGAACATCCCTGAGAGTATCATAAAAAGCAGTCCGGCAATCAAAACAAACAGAATCGTTTTAGAGTGTGTGGTGCAGAACTCCGTTACTCTTTCTGTGATGTTCTTGGCTCCCTGAGCTGCTTTGCCCGTTGCCTTGCCTGCACCCTTAGATGCAGAAGCCGTTGTCGAAGCGGTATTCTTACCGGCTTTGGCGGCAGCATATTCTTTCTTGATTGCCCTTTTCTGTTGCCAACGGGAAAAGGGATTGGAACCGGCATCGGGGTTGTCCTTTTTGAACTTCTCATACAGGGCATTTACATTTGCTTTATCTGACTTCTCAACCAGCTTTTCCGCCTTGTCGTAGGCTTTCAGCTTGTGACTGTAAACGGCATGATCGACGGTATAGACAGTGGATTCAACAGCCTTGGTCGTTTCCTGCACAGCCTGAACGCCGATATTATCATCCTCATATTCTGACACCGCCCGATGTGCTTTGGATGTGAGCGTGACTGCGGCACCACGGCTTGCCATGTGCTTTGCCACAGATGGGCGCTCGATTTCCGTAAACTCCGCTTTTTCAAAACGGAGCTTTGCTTTACGGGAACCGGCTGCATCTGTTTCCAGCTTTAGCTTCGGCTTTGCCTTTTTAGAAGCCAATTTGTCTGCCGCTTTTTCAGCCCTATCAACCGCCTTATCTGCACGGTCGGCAGCTTTCTTCACATGAGAATCTGCAAGGTCATCTTCGGTAAAACGGAGTCGTGTAGGTCTTTTCGCCATACATTACGCCTCCTTTTCCTGTGCCACCTCGTTTAACTTCGTGGTCATAATGCGATACAGTTCCAGATCTGTCGGGAATCGGTCAATGAACGGCAGAATCACATTGCCATAGAACAGAAGTCCTTCGCCCTCACCGGAGTTGGTTACATAGGACAGCTGATGCGGCGAAATGTTCAACCGCTGTGCCAGAATACTTCGGTCATCGCTTGCCTGATTCAGCATATAGATGAAATCAGAGTTTTCGAGGATGTTGGCAATCTCCGGGGAACGAAGCAGGTCTTTGACATTCTGAGTAATACCGGTCGGCAAGCCGCCCCATTTACGGAATCGCTTCCAGATTTCTACGGAATAGGTTGCCGTCTGTTCTTCCTTCAGAAGCAGATGGAACTCGTCAATATAATATCTGGTCGATTTACCGGCAGAACGGTTGGCAGTTACACGCCCCCAGACCTGATCCTGAACGATCAGCATACCGATTTTTTTCAGCTGATTGCCCAGCTCCTTAATGTCGAAGCACACCAGACGATTCTGAATATCCACATTGGTTCTGTTGTTAAACAGTTTCAGAGAACCCTTAACATAGATTTCCAAGGCGGTCGCTACATGGTGGGCTTCCTTTTCGTCCTGTTTCAGAAGGGCATCATACAAATCCTCAAGGATCGGCATATTCTCAGGGGCAGGATTGTCGAAATATCTCTGGTAAATCTGATGCACACAACGGTCGATAACCGTCTTTTCGATAGGCTGCAAGCCATCCTTACTGCCCATAATCAACTCACAGAGGGACAGGATAAAATCAGCTTTCAGTGCTACCGGGTTGTCATCCTCAGAGTAGTTCAGGTTGATGTCCATAGGGTTGATATAGTTGGTACTGGAGGAGCTGATTTTTACCACCTGACCATTGAACTTGTGAACCAGAGCCGCATATTCCGCTTCGGGGTCGCAGATGATAATATCGTCATCCGTAACCAGGAACGCATTGGTGATTTCACGCTTTGCGGAAAAGGATTTACCGGAACCGGGAGTACCCAGAATCAGTCCGTTGGGGTTCTTGAGCTTCTTTCTGTCCACCATGATAAGGTTGTTCGACAGAGCATTCAGCCCGTAATAGAGCGTTTCTCCACCATTCTGGAACAGCTCCTGCGTGGTGAAAGGCACAAAAATAGCCGTGGAACTGGTAGTCAGGCCACGACGAATCTCAATCAGGTTTTGTGCCAAAGGCAGGCTGCTCATCAGTCCGGATTCCTGCTGAAAATCCAAACGACGCAGATTGCAGTTATGCTTCTGGGCGATGCTCTGTGCCTGGAACACATTGTTCTCCAGTTCCTGCTCGGTGCGCCCGGTGTTCAGCACCAGAAATGTCACCATGAACATTCGCTCATTCTGGCTCTGCAATTCTTTCAGAAGTGACTTCGCATCTTTACCATAGGTAGCAAGGTCAGATGGGATAATGTCCATGTCATAGCCAGAACGCACAGCCTTTTTCTGTTCCTCGATTTTGGAACGGTCAAGCTCGGTGATGATTCTCTTGATGGTCTTAATCGCCGCAGTCTGGTCAACCGACTGGATGTGCATGGTCACGATCTGCGTGGATTCCATATCCAGAAAATCCGCCAGCATACGATCAGACAGGTCTGATGCCGTAATTGCCAGATAAGACATCGAACCGAAGATACTGCCCATCTGGAAGGTGCGGTTGGTCTTAAAGGCAAACGCCGTCGGAGCAATGAAGTCCTTTACGGACAGCCCGGATTCCACAAGATACTTCCAATCGAAGAAGAACTTATCATTATCACCCATGTGGAACATAGAGTGCATCAGATGCAGCCGCTCTTTGCCGTTCATGGTAGTGGCAATGACACCCAAACGCCGAAAGTTATTGAGCAGATCGTTTTCGATATGGTTGAGTCTCGGCTTTGCCTGCCGCATGGATTCGGCTTCAATGCCGAATGTCAGGTACTTGGTTTTGGTCAAGCCGTTGTTGCCCTGCGCCAACTGCTTTTTCAGCATCTGGCTATACTCGGCACGGACGGGATTGAAGCTGTCCTTCTTGAACGGGATACGGATACTCTTTTCAAAGCTTTCAGCATCGGTACTCAGGTTCATAAAGGAAAGCTCAAAGTGAATGGAGCTGTCAAAGAAATTCAGGAAACTGCACCACTCATCGAAGATGGCAGTCTTATCTTCCTGCTGTGCCAGCTGATAGTTGATGTCCTGAAACTGAATGGTCTTGGTGTAATAACTGTCAGTGACACGGCAGATGCCATCCGGGAACATTCTCTGAAAGGGAATGGACTGCTGTGCAGTCTGCGGAATACCGTTGTCCTTCTTTGCCCGTTCCACAACAGCTTTAATTTCTCGCTGCTGCTTCCGATTCAGATTTGCAGGCATTTTGATGTTTCTTGCCTGTGGCTTCTTTTTGAAAAACAATTCGTTCAACCTCCTTTTCCAGTTTGTACTGACGCATCAAAGCGTCATAATAGTTGTCCGTCTGATAAGGGCGAACCTTGGGACGAACGAATTTGGTCTGAATGAAGTGTTCTACAACCACTTCCAACGGCTGACTATCCTTTTCATACATTGCCAGAAAGAACAACGGTAACATGACGATCATCATGGACAGTGCTGCAAGGCTCACATTTCCGGTTGCTTTGACCAGAAAGAAAATCGGCACTCCGATGAGCGCCGCCGCACCAAAGACAAAGTAACTGCCGTTTCGTCAGATTGAAGAACACTTTTGTTTTTACCCTCGTCAGGTCACGAGGTACGGGAATATACGCTGCCAAACAATTTCCTCCTTCCCTTAGTGAGCGCTGAATACACCCTTCGCAAGCGAACCAGTCTTAAACAGGGTGAAGCACAAAAGGACGGTGTAGCCCATAACACCCCAGATAGAACCGATGATGTCATCACTGAATGCGATAGACTGAATCAGCACCGCATAAATGCCCACGCAGATCATAATCAGGAATCCCTGGAATCCGATTGCAAACAGCGAACGCAGATAATTCTGTCCGATATTGCTCTGTTCTCTGTTTCCAAAAGTGGAAAGCGGAATCGGGGCAAGGCTGACCATCAGATAAATTTCAATCATTCGACCGTAGACGATCACAAAGATGATGATTGCCAAAGCGGACATCGTGACCTGCACGATAAAGGATTGCAGGAACAAGCCGAGCAAAGGACCCAAATCCATTGCCATCAGCGTTTCTTCCATTGTTTCCAATGCCGAAGCATCTATGGCAGTATTTCCGGATATGATACCGGCGCTTGCGTTTATAACGTGCTGTGTCACATCAAACACAGCCATCGTGATATTGAATGTGTTTGTGATTAACATGACCGCAACAAAAGTCTTGAACACCCATTTGAAGAAGATCCAGGTTTCAAAATTTGCCAGATTGTTGTGGTCAATAATCATCTGAATTAGCTCATAACAGGCAATGAAGGTCAGAATCAAGCCTGCGATTGGGATAATCACTGACTCGGAGATTTCTTCAAAGTTCATGTGCTATGCCGCCGGACAATGTTCATAAACTTTTCTGCGTTTACGGTGGCTTCCTGCGCTTTAGAAAGCTCTGCCTGTATTCTGGCAACACGCTCTTTCAATTCCTGCTGTTCGGCTTCATAGTCTGCCGAAAGCTCCGTGAAACGCTCGTCTGAAATGCGTCCGGTCACGCTGTCCTCATACAGCCGCTTGAAATGGCGGAAAGCTCAGCCGATACGCTTTTCAGCGGCTTCCAGTTCCTTTTTCTTAGCGGCGTTCCTGCGCTTGCCCCCGTCCTCGTTCTGCTCAATTAAGAGCTTCATAAACCGGGCTTCATGCTTTGCCGCATAGCTTGTCACTTTCCGCAGATTGGAGAGTACACCAGCGGTCAAGAGGTCGGTGCGGATAAAGTGCGTCGTACAGTCATGGGTGCGTTTCTTGTAGTTGCCGCAGATATAACAGTCCTGCTTGCGCTTGTCCGTCTGGTATCGCTGCTGGTACATGACGCTGCCGCAGTCCGCACAGAACAGTATGCCGGAGAACAAGCCCACTTCATCATAGCGGTTGGGGCGTTTGCGCTGCTTGCGAAGTTCCTGCACCCGTTCCCATGTCTGGGTGTCTATGATAGGCTCGTGGTGGTTCTCGAAAATCACTTGCTTCTCCGGGGGATTTTCTACGCTGTGCTTGACTTTGTAAGAGGGCTTTTCTGTCTTGAAATTTACCAGACAGCCTGTGTATTCCCGGTTTTCAAGGATATGCACAACGGTATTGGTCGCCCACTTGCACTCATAGCCGGGGTGGTAGCGGCGGGTGCTGCCCGTCCTACGGTATTCCAGCGTCCCCGGCGTGGGGATTTGCTGCTCTGTGAGCATACGGGCTATCTTAGTCGGACCGTTCCCGGCAAGGCAGAGGTTGTATATCTGCTTGACTACGGGTGCAGCTTCCTCGTCAATAATGAAATTTTCGTCCTCGTCCATGAGGTAGCCATACACAGGCTTGCTTGTGATGGGCTTGCCACTCATGCCTTTTGAGCGTTTTACTGCTTTGATTTTCTTGCTCGTATCTCTCACCAGCCATTCGTTAAAGATATTCCGCAGCGGGGCAAAGTCATTGTCGCCTTGTGCGCTGTCCACTCCGTCATTGATAGCGATAAAGCGGACACCTTTCTGTGGGAAAATCATTTCCGTGTACATTCCCACTTGCAGGTAGTTTCGCCCTAACCTCGACATATCCTTTACGATAACTGTCCCGACTTTTCCGGCTTCAATGTCCGCAAGCATGGCTTGAAAACCGGGTCTTTGAAAGTTCGCACCAGAATAACCGTCGTCCGTGTACCAGCGCAGATTGGAAAAGCCGTTCTGCTTTGCATAGGTTTCAAGAATACGCTTCTGGTTGGAAATGGAATTGCTCTCGCCTTGCAGCTCGTCCTCATGGGAAAGTCTTGGGTAAAGGGCGGTAATTGGTTGTTGGTTGGTCTGTCTTAACATAAAATCCTCCGTTTCCGACAGCCAGCCCCACTATTCCGTACCTTGATTGTACCACATGGGGCGGCGGTCTGTATAGCGGCAAAAGCGTCAAATCTGCTTCTTTATGGTCGGTCAAATCGCCGTTTTTTGTGTAGCAGCTTCCGCTTCCAGCACTTTCATCATCTTGTCGGCTGCGGTATCGGTTGCGCCCTGCTTGAAGAAGCCGGAAACGGTAAGGACGGAGTTGCCCATGCGGATTTCCGTCACACAGTCCGGGCGGCGGTCTGTTTTGGTGGTGCTTGTCTGTTTCGTTTCTGTCATAGGCTCTCCTTTCGCTGCTTCATCAGTTGCTTTAAGCGTTCCAGCTTTTCCTGTGCGGTTTCCTTTCGGAAGTTGCTGCCCGTGAAGCGGACGGGGGCGCACATGGAAGTCAGCCTGTCATAGATACGGGCGTGGGGCGTGTCCTGCGGGTGCTGCAATTCCTCCAGCGTGAGGTTGGTCGTGGCGATCAGCGGCTTGTCGCTTCGGTAACGGCTGTCAATCACGCTGTAAACCTGTTCCAGCCCGTATTCTGTTCCTCGCTCCATACCAAAATCATCAAGTATCAGCAGGGGGTAGCTGCAAAGGCGGGAAATATATTCGTTCCTGCCATCAAAGCTGGCAGCAAGGTCATTGAGTATGGTTGCAAAGTTTGTCATACAGACGGCAACCTCTTTCTCCATAAGGGCGTTGGCGATACAGGCGGCAAGGTAGCTTTTTCCTGTCCCCACGCCGCCCCAAAACAGGTAGCCGATATTTTCAGCCTGCATGGTTTCCCAGCTCTCCACATAAAAGCGGGCGGTTTCGGTCTGTGGGTTTCTGCCGTTGTCATGCTCAAATGTCCAGTTCCGCATAGCAGGGTCGGTAAAGCCCCGGCGTTTCAAGTCCTCCACTTTTTCAAGGTGCTTCTGTCGGCTTTCGGCGGCTTGCTGCTTTTCACGGGCTGCTCGCTGGCAGTCGCAGTCTGTTGGGTGGCGGTCACGCCCGAAACAGGTCTTTCCCTCTGCAAAGTAGGCTTCTTTGGGCGTATGGCACTTGCCGCAGTATAAAAGCCCGTCCTCGCCTGTGTAGTCCTCCGCTTCGGCGGTAGTGGCTGTAATGTCCGTAATCATAGCTTCAATCTCGTTTTTCATAAGCTCTCGCCCTCCTTGCATGAATAATCGGGTATGCCCTGTTTCGGGGCAGCCTTGCCTTTGGCAGCGTCTTCCTGCGCCCACTTGTAAATGGTGGCTGCATGGCTGTGGTACTGCTTCCCAGTGGAAGCGATATGGCAGGAAAGCCGGTCAATATAATACTCCCACTTGTCGGGCAGCTCTGTTTTCAGCCCGGAAAGCTCTGTATCGGTCAGTATCACATTGTTGTATCTGCCATAAGCGGCGGGGGCGGGGTGTCCCGTTTCTCCCTCTCTCTCTTTTTCTATCTCTATCTCTTTCTCTAACTCTATCTCTTTCTCTGGTGGACGAATGTCGGACAAATGTCCGCCTTTTGTCCGGGGCGGTAAAAGTGCCTTGTTTTCCAGCCTTGCAGCCCGTTTTCGCTCGGCTTCGGTAGAGGACTGTCCTATCATCAGCTCAATGTCGGTCATATAGAAAGCCCCGCTGTCAAGCTGCTCCACAAGCCCCAACTGCCGGAAAATCTCCAAAGCCCTCTCAACCGTTCCTATCTGGTGGCGGGTCAGTGTCGCTATCATCTGCGCTGTGTAGGGGATATGCTCGTCAAGCTGCAACTTCCCGCCGTTTTCAGCGATTTTAAGTACAGCTTCAAGAGGATATTGGAATATAAAATCCGTCTTTCATATCTTCCAGCAGCACAATGGAGTCGCTGTCAAAAAAGTTCTCTTTCAGCTTGAGGTAGTAATATTTGCGGTTATCTGCCATTGTCCCTGTCCTCCTTTTTCCGGCGTTTGGAGTAGTAGTGGGGGCAGAGTATGATAATCGCCCGGAAGCTCTGCTTGCAGCTATGGGTACAGCCCCGGCAGAGGTCATTGTATGTGATACGGTCGCAGGTGGTATTCCCGACTTTCACTTGCCGCAGGAAAAAAGACCATTCCAGCCGCCGTTTCTTGCTCATTCTTGGCATGGGTGCGCTCCTTTCTGCCGTTTCCGCTGGTGTGACGGTATCGGCGGTAATTCTGTATCATCTCGGTATCATTTTCGGGGTTTTTCTGCCCTATAAGCCCGTCAAAAAATCCTTTGGTATTTGCGGATAGGGTACGGGGCAGCCCCCTTGTTCTGTATAGGTTCGGGTACATTTTGGGGCGGTTTTTATCGTTCCTGTTCCTGCCTTTTCACAGGCTTGCGCTCCCGGTGTAAAATCTGGTCGATATTGCCCTTGACGGTCTGTAAGCGGCGGTATTCCTCCCGTTTTGCCCGGTAATCGTTGTAGCCGCTGTTTTTCTCTTGGATAAGGGTTTCAATCTCTGCTTGCAGGGCTTTATAGCTCGGCAGCTTGGAAATGCCGTTTTCCCTGAAATAGCGGGCGGCTGCGTCTGCTATGATAAAGTCGCTTTCGTACTTCTGACGGTAGGCTGCTTTTGCTTTGGCGTTTTTCTGCTGTTTCAGCCCGTCCCGGACAGGGCGGGTCTTGGAATAGGCAAGCACCTGCCGTTGCAGCTCCTTTTTCCCGTTCAGCGTCTTTTCCACCTGCTTCAGCTCTGCAAGGCTTTCCTGCATGGCGGCATAGGCGGCAGAACAGGCTTCGTCCAGTTCCTCCGGGGAGGAAAAGCCGTACTGCTGATAGGCGGTAACGGTAGCTGCCATTTGCTTTAGGTTGTGCTTTGCCGCCCAACGGTCATAGCCCACGCCTTTGCCCTCGGCTCGTTGGCTTCCCGGTCAACCATGCGCTGCAAGGTGTTGTCTGCCGGGGTGGTTTTTGCGGCTTTTTCCCCTTGTGACGGCTTTTTAGCTGCGGCAGGGTATTCGGGTATGGCTTTGGTCTGTTCGGCGGCTCTGTGGGCGTTCTGCGTAAGCAGGGCAAGGACAGCAGCCTTGTCAAAATCGTCCCCCAGCTTCCGGGCTGTGATAGGCTTTGTCCTGTCCGGCGTGAGGTAGGAAAGCCGCCCCCGGCTCTCCTTGACAGTCACACCCTCCCGCAGCAAAAGGGAAGAAAACTCGTCAAAGCTGCTAGCTTGGGAAAGTGCCTGCCGTATCGTCCGGCGCAGCTTCGCCTTGTCCGTTTCAAACTTGGTGGGCTTGGTCGGCTGTCCTGCGGCTTCTCTGACAGCGTTCTCTTTATCAAGGGCAAGCTGCCCTTTCTTTGCCGCCCAGTATTCCCGTTCGGTTATCCGTTCCTTGCTGCCGTTCAAGAGGTCGATTTGGTAAAGCCCCTCCCGGTGGCACATTTCCATGACTTCGCTCTTGAAATATTCCATAGCGGCGTTGGTGCAGCGGTGCTTGCAGCCCTCCAGCGTGTCGGCTGGTCTGTCCATGTAGGGCAGAAGCGGGACTTCGTAAATCCGCAGGGAGTTGATGACGATATGCACATGGATATTGCCGCTGTGGTTATGCCCGTCCGGGTGGGTGCATATTAGGGCTTGGTGTCCGGGGAAATGCTCTTTGCAGAACTGCTCGCCCAGCTCCTGCGCCCGGTCTACGGTCAAGCCGTTGTCTGTCCCGTCCCGTGGGTCAAAGCTGATGATATAGTGGTGGCTTTTCACATCTTCCCGTTTTTGGTTTTTCTCATAGCGGAGATTGGCTCGCATACAGGCAACGGCGAAATCCTCGCCCCCGCAGTTGAGGGAAGAAATGCGGTAATCCTCCCTCGGTATCAGCCGCCCGTTTTCATCAAGGGTGGGCTTCATGGTAAACTCGTCATGCTCAAATGTGAGATAGGCTTCCGCTGCGCCATAGTCCGCATTTTTAGAGCTGATATGTTTGAATGTTGCCAACAGCGTCACCCACTTTCTGCAAGACTTCAAACTTTAGGGCAGCAAGGTCGGAAACCGCCGCCCGTACTTCCCCGGCAAGCTGCGGGTAGGGACTGTGCCACTCGTTCAGCGTCCGGGCTATCTGGTTTAAGTTGCCGCCGATCCTGCCGTATTCGGCGGTCAGCTTCCCGACAGCGGCAAGCAACTCGTCATTGACGGGGGAAACGGTTATGATGGGGCGTATGGCTGCCCCGGTTATGGCTTGCCGGATAAACTCGGCTTGGCTCATGTTGTAAGCAGAAAGCCGCTGGGCAAACTCGGCGTATTCTTCCTCGGTCATGCGTGTCTTGACTACCCTGCTGCGGTGGGGCGTGTTGTATCTTTTCATAGGTGGTTGACCTCCTTTCTGTGCGTGGTGTCCTCTCACTAATAGGAGAAAAACAGGGGGTAAAACGGAACTGTTTTTGAAAAATCCGAAAAAATATTTTGAGGGATTTTTAAGCGGCGCAAGCCGCATAAGCAGGGTTTGGGGAAGGCACTCCCCAACAAGATTCCCGCAGGGGCAAAATGAGCGATAAGCGAATTTTGGCACCTCGGTAGAATCTTGCTCTAAGAAACTGCCGGCCTGCCGTTCACTTGCTACTGCCACTTTTTCGGGAAATCGCAACCAGCTTTTTCTTTCGCAAATAGAGCGTTAGGCTGGCTGCGTTTTGCCCGCTGTATGAAAAAAAAATCAGCGGCTTTTTTCCGGCTTCATTTCTTAATACGGAACATTTTGAAATTTGCCAAACGGACAACAAAAAAAAGCAGCAAATCTTTTTCAGACTTACTGCTCATGTGCCGCTGCGGGGCGGCGGTTATTCAGTTATAAGCGGACTTTTTATAATAAATTTTTCCCTATCCATATTTGAATTAAATATAGGATAAAGATGTGTGCTGGATAAAAAACATAGAAAAAGTATTTGAGCTTTAGCTTACCACGCTTGCCGTTATATAATAGAATAAGTAGGCAAGCAAGAATCGTAAATAAAGGTGGTTGATTTCCAGTTGCACCCATGTACGCCAAAAGGAATAGTAACACTTGATAAATTCGATGATTTCGACAAATATAAAATGCTACTATGAACAAGATCCCCTGCATACCGTAGTCACAGCGTATCAGTTCAGCAACCAGAGCTAAAGTTGCGACACAGATAACTTGCAAAATAGCTGATTTGATTTTATCAGTTCGTACCTCTGATTTACACGAAAGTCTTTCAAGACATACTAATGTCAATAAGCCTAAAAACAAAGTGAAAAATACATTTTGATATTTCAAATAAAACGGAAAAGTGCCTTCCATTTGTGAATATTGACTAAAGAAACCTATGTCGAATGGAATTTCGGAAATAAGAGCAAATATAAACATTAACCCAACATAGCGTTTTTTATTTTTTTTGTATGTTGGAACCCCTCCGCCAATAGAAAACAGAATAATGGAAATGCGATTGTCCCAATGCTCTGTAAATCAAACCGTATGAAATTATCTATTTTTTGAAACTGCTCCCATGACATTTGCCCATTATCTACCATAACACCCCAATGGTTTGATAAAAGCCATTGGAATATAATTTTGCACAAATGGTCAACAACCATTGAAAGAACTGCAATAACCTTTAATGAATTTCCCGTGAGAAATTGAATATGACTGATTCGTTCATCAATATTCAAGATACAATGATTTGCTCTTTTTTTAATAACCCATTAGTCAAACTGTGTTAACCTCCTCTGAATGAAATTCAATGCAATAATTCTACCATATTTTCATATTGAAATCTATATTTGCTCCTCTATATTTAGAAAAAGTACGCCGACTTGTTTATGGGAAATTTTCCCTTTTATATTGCGTTTGTTACAAAAATATTATATAATAACTGCGTAAACAGTAAATAATACACAAAATTTATTGTTTTCTAATTATCTTTGAAATTGTTTTTCAAGAAAGAGCGGTTGTATTATGTTCAAAAAATCAATCGGTACACTCGCCATTGCGGCAGCATTATTTGGAACCACATGTATGCCTGCTTTTGCAGCTACACCAGAAATAATTCAGCAAGATATTCCAACAGGATATACGGAAGTTCAGCCTCGTATCAACTGGTCTGGAACCGCAAAGTTAAATACTACTTCATATCAGAATATCACAAGCTCAAACAATATTTTCCCGGATTCTCCAACAGTCACAAGTGATGCGAATAATCCAGGAAAAGTTACACTTAGAGTAGTTGATGATAAAGGGAAACAGATTGGTAGCACCAAAAGCGTTTTGCCGGGAGAAGATGTAGTCTTAGATCAGATTCCAGCATTTAGTGGTACATACACCATTCAGGGGAAAGCAAGTGTGGATGGCACATATACTTTTAATGTTGACTAAGTAACTTCAAATCGGCAATTATCCACATTGAAAAATAATTTTTGTAATTGTGGGCAGGGGCGACAGCAAAATATGCTGTCGCCCCTTAGTTATTCACCAGCAAGGACAGACGGGGTTGTCAACGGTGGGCGAAGCCCATTTACTTGCCGTTGACTGGCTCGGCTGGGTTTGCTATTTAGCAAAAATCAGATTGTTATGCAACTCAATGTGTGTTGTTTTACCGTACATGAGCATTCTGCCGAAACACCATCAACCAATGAAACCTATGTAAGAAACAAACCATAATATTACCAAATGGGCTGGATAAAAAATGTAAAAAAGATATTTATAATCTTTTCCTTTCTTTCCGTTATATACTTCAAGCAAAATAAGTGCGACTGCTGCAAATAGTTGTATCCACATAAATTGTAATGACATAACGCATAAAGATAAAACACACCCTATCCAATAGCAAGTTTTCTTTTTTATGAAATAGATACATAGATGCAATAAGCAATATTCCTCCTATTCCTCCATCTGAAAATATTGCAAATAGAGCAGAAATACTTATCACGATAATTGTTAAAAGAATATATTTTACATTGCTTTCAATTTTTGTGCGTATTCTTTCTAAAGTCCACATCATAATAATAGCAATAATAAATGTCCACAACACATTTTGCTTAGAAATTTCAAGTACAGTTCCTGTCGCAAGATCATACGGGATTTCAGATATAATTGCAAATAGAAATAATCTACATAGATATTTTCTCAAATTATGTGTATGGAGAAATCCTTCTACAATCATAAATGAAAAAATCGGAAAAGCCAGTCGCCCAATAATGCGGCAGACCATATAAATCAGATATATTATTCTTGCATTATTCGGAACTAACTCACCCATCATTTCAACGCCATTCACCATACATGCGTTTACATACATTGGATAAATTATAAATGCACCTATATGATCTAATAACATTGACAGTAATGCAATTATTTTTATTTTATCTCTACTTAGTAATTGCCCATTAAAATTTGATTGTATTTGTTCCATTTTTCCCCCTCAAAAATTCCGATTCGTCGATTTTTTCATAATCATATTTTATCATACAGACTTTAAGAAATCTACTCATTTTTACTTAATTTTCGGAATAGTGGGGACTGCTGTCTATCAAATCCTTGTGTGTTACTTTACCGCACATGATCGTTTTTCCCGGCTTCATTCCCTAATACGGAGCATTTTGAAATTTGCCAAACAGACAACAAAAAAAGCAGCAAATCTTTTTCAGACTTACTGCTCATGTGCTGCTGCGGGGCGGCGGTTATTTAGTTGTAAATAATCTATTTCTACTCAAACATCTTCGGTATTGAGGTTGAAAAATTCATATATTTGCCGTATAATTTAATTGAGATATTATGATTAGTATCTGATTAAATCAAAGGAGGATTATTCATGAAAAAGATTAGTTATTTATTTTTCGGTCTTGCAATTTTGTTGTCCGATGTAATGTGTGCAGTTGTTGCTTTTAATTATGGAAAAATGCTTTGGGGTACTAAAAATGCTGGATACAGCGCACCCGCCAGTACAGCTTTTTGTGGGCAATTCCCTTTTGATTGGTATAATTGTATGTATCATTATTGCATTGGTAGCAAAAAAGAAAAAGATAGTTAAAAGAGCGTATCAATGTTGATACGCTCTTTTTCTATTAACGCCGTATTATTTAAGACAAGAAAAGAATAAGTTTTAATTCGTAGTATAGCTATATGGATTCATGTCAATAGGTGTAATGAATTCAGCATTGCCAATAGTGGTATTCACGATTGATACAGCATCAGTTTTAGAAGCATTCGCTTTATTCATTGTCACAGTTACAAATGATCCATTGCTTACATATCCGATAGGTGTTGTGTTACCAATAGAGCGACCTGTTTGATAGCCACTTTTCGACTTAATACTTGACATTAGCGAAGTTGGTGTATTTGGAATACCCGCACTTAAAGTCTTTGAAGAAACACTATTCCAAACTTTTACTGCAAACGAGGAACAATTATTTGTGAGTGACCACTTATCGTTTTTGCTAATGATGTCGTTGATCGTATCTATATTGCTCTGCGTTACAGACATTGAGAGTGATACACGATTTCCATAAGCGCTTGCATTATTAGCAAAATATGATTCAAGATTATACCAAATCCCTGTATGTTGAGCAGATTGACCACGCCCCACACGGCAAGGCCAGCGCCCAGCGCCACGACGAGAGTTTGCAGGGTAGTAACAGCAGAAGCAAAAAACTGCATAAATCCTCCATTTCTCCGGGATGTCCCCGGCCATGAAAAAAGCCGCCATTTCTGGCGGCAGCTACGAATCCTCTGGACACCGTGACCAGAGGTTATACAAAGGCATCCGGGTCGTCGAGGTCGTCATAGTTGAGGATGTCCTCGTCCTCGCCTGTGAGTGCCTCGTCCGGCACGTCCACCTTGTAAACGGTATAGGTTTCGTTGGGGTTGAGCTTGTCCATCCGCCGCGTCACAAGGCTGTTGAGGTCAAAAGTGTTCTTCACCTTGTCGGCCTCGGCGGTGTATTTGTAGTTGGGATGCTGCTTCAAATCGTACTTCTTGGAGTAGAACGGCGGCAGGCCCCGAAGCTGCAAAATGCACCGATCTCCGGGCATGGTGGCAAGCTCACTTGGGGGTCATCAGCTCCCGCCCGAGCCGTTGCGTGTTCTGGCTGTAGCTTTCGGACTG
>VOFB01001340.1_pt1 | contig 15312 bp, 16 predicted proteins | sample 5384141 | NCBI WGS metagenome assembly VOFB01 (sample SAMN12384721, study PRJNA508395) | human gut metagenome | isolation source: healthy gut A | host: Homo sapiens | reverse complement strand
TATTTTATGCATTGAAAGTATTTTTGTCAAGCGGTTTGCTCTTATGGCTGCCTGCCGCGGCGGGAAAACTTTTTCTGCGCGGCAAGCGCGGAGCTCAACGCGGCTTTGCTAGCATTGCCGCGCCCCTTAATTATTTCAGCCTTTTTTTTTTTATGTGCCGGCACGCCAGGTATATACGGCGCTGTCGCCGCCGCGAGGCTTAATACGGCTATTATTGCCATAATGGGCAGGGAGGACTGATTTTTATCATTTCCCGGAGAGGGCAGGAGGGTAACGGCGGCGGACGGCGGCAAAACGCGTGAATTGGATAAAGAGGCTTTGGGGCGCGGCATGCTGCTGTAAGCGGCCGTTTTTCCAGAGGTGCGCTCGCCGGGGAGTGCGGGGGCGCTCGGGCGAAGGCGAGGGCTCCGGAGTTGCTTCGGGCGTATTTTCGGCCGGAGGAGAAGCGGAGGGCTGGAGTATTAAATTAAGGAAGCGGTGTTCAAATTCCAGATGATATATGTATTCCTCCAGCGTAAAAAGCTGATGAGTTTCGGAATATTTGCCCAGTATTCGTCCTTAGGCACCCGATAAACGTAAAGTCCCTGGTCGGTTTTAAGAGTGATTACGTCAAGGCGGGTATGCCGTCATAGTCGTAAACGGATATGCCGTCTGAGGGCAGCATAAATCTAGTGCCGCTGTCCGCGCCCGTATATGCTGGCGTATAGTATAATGTGTAACCTTGGCTAATAGAAGATTCTCTGCAACTGTAGCGCGTATCGCTTACGGTATATATGCCCTGTATATCGGCGCCCAACGCTTTGACTGCGTCATAGGCTTGCTCCTTAAATTTGATAAATTTTTGCTGTTTTAAGGATAGCCAGATAATAAACAGCGTGTATGCGGAAAAAAAGCAGATTGGATAAAGCGCTGAAATGCATTAGTCCTTGCGCAGTAATATTAAAAATACTATCTATATAATAGCTTGTTCAGAGCAAATGTCAATAGGCGCGGGTTTATTTTAAAAATTTTATTGCACATATTTGTAAAATAAAAGGAATATTTTGATTGTTGTATATGGGCCTGAATGAATATATAATTATGGTACATAATAAATGGAGGAATAAGAAATGTCCGTAAAAACAGGCGGAAAAAATAAATGTACCCAGTCGGGGGAGCGGAGCCGTTTATTCTAATAAAAGGCACATAAACGGACAACCGAAGGGGTTCATAGCATAGAATAGAAGTGAGGGAGAGTCTGGCCAGAGGCTATAGGCGCTGGGCCAGGGTAAATCTTGAGCTTGCTCAATATTGTCTCTGCGCCGAAAACGACCTCCTGTTTCAACAAAAAGGTACGACGGAGAGTGATAAGGATTGCCAAAACGAGGAGAAATATATTACGCCGATTTAAGCCCCGTGGTAGGGTCCGAGCAAGGCGGAATACGGCCCGTATTGATAGTTCAGAACGATATAGGGAATAAATACAGCCCTACTATTATCGTCGCCGCCATAACCTCAAAGATAGACAAGGCTAAAATGCCTACTCATATAGAGCTGGATGCTTACAGTCATGGACTGGCCAAGGATTCTGTCGTGCTTCTGGAGCAAATACGGACTATAGATAAGAGACGCCTTTTAGGGATAAGATAGGCGGCCTGACTTTAGAGGATATGAAGACTGTAAATAACGGCTTATGATAAGTCTCGGCTGCGCCGCGGCCGATTGATAAATATAGATAGCCTGCCTTTAATCAGAGGATTCAAGCTGCGGACGGGCGCGGTTCTGCGATTAGAAAGCGTGAGCAGGGCCGTGAGTTGGCGGCTGAAAAAGGGGGGGCGGGGCGTTGGCAGGCGCGCGCATAGCGCCTGCCGGAGCCGGGCTTTCAGCCCGGCTGGGCGGCCGCAGGCCGCCGGCGCCCTGCCCCCTTTTTTTCAGCCGCCAACTTACGGGCCAATGTCGGACCGCTTTTTATAAGGCTTTATTAAGAGCGTAAACGTGGGGTTAATGTTACTGCCGTATAAGCGCGGGTTAATAAATTTTCTGCGCCCAGGTAAAATTTTTTGCGTATTGATATAATATACAAAAAGCATGTTATTGTCATAAAAGCATCTGCGGAAAGGCGGGAAACTATGAAGAAAACCGGGGAAAATGCGCTTAGGGAAATAAGCGACTATCTTGCAATAATTTTTGGAGCCGCGCCGTCGGGCGTCGGCTTTAACTGGTTTATAATTCCCAATCATATCTTCTCCCGGAGGGGTGAGCGGCGTTGCTACTATTATTCATTATCTTATCCCTGCCATTCCTGTCGGCCTTACTGATTATAGCTATAAATATCCCGCTTTTCCTGGTGAGCTGGAAGGAACTGGGGAGGGGATTTGGCATTAAATCCCTGGTGGGCACTCTGGTTTTATCCCTGGCTACAGATTACATTCATATTCCGGCGCTGGTGGACGACCCGCTGCTGGCGGGAGTGTTCGGCGGAGTTATGTACGGCGCCGGCCTGGGCATAGTCCTAAGGAATAACGGCAGCACAGGGGGTACCGATATCCTGGCCAAGCTTATATTTAAGCGCTTTCCGCGCGCAGCCTGGGCAATATATCCTGATATTTGATTTTGTAATTATAGTCGCTTCAGGTATTGCCAACAGAAGCGTCAACGTCGCGCTGTATTCTCTTATAGCGGTCTTTGCCAGCACTAAGACTATCGACCTGCTGCAGGACGGCGTTACCAGCGCTAAGGCATATTATATAATAACTCATAAGGGAGCGGCTATAAGCGAGCGGGTGAATAATGAAATGAAGCGGGGAGTAACGGTAATGGACACCAAGGGCGCGTATACCGGAGAGCGTGCGCAGATGCTGCTCTGTCTTATAGTCCGCTCGAAACGGCTCAGCTCAGGCGTATAGTCAAGCAGGAGGACCCCAAGGCGTTTTTTGTTTATAGTAGACGCAAGGGAGGTAATTGGGAATGGCTTCGGGCCTGACGACCGCAAAACCCTGCTCTATGACCCTAAGAACTTTGGTAGGAAAAAAAACAAACAGCGCGCGGCAGGAAAATATGTTATAATTATACTCCCGCGCAGGCTGTTTTTATGGCGGCGCGGACAATTGAATATGGGGGCGTACTGGTTTCGACGGGGATGTCGGTGGCGGGATAAGCGAGCCGTGGTTCCGGTCACCACGTTAAACAATCGGGCGTAAATATAAACGCTAGAAATAATACTCAACCTGTAGCCGCTTAATTGCGGCTTCCGCCGGCCCGCGCCGCCTGCAGGAGCGGTTTACCGGCGTCATAATTGCAGGGAACGCCATTATCCAAAGCTTTGAGGGTAAAGGGTGTAAATATGAAGCTACCGACTTCGGCCTTTGTCATTTGAGGCCGGAGAGCGGGGAATAAAACAACGACTGCGCTCGGAGAAGGTCCCGCATCCGCATTTTCGGACAGGGGTTCAATTCCCCTCGCCTCCACCATTAAGTGGTTAAAAAAGATATAGCCTACGAAAACTCCGATTGTATCGGAGCTTTCGGCGTTAAAGGACAGTTTTCAGAGTTTAAAGGTAAGCAAAAATAGAGTTGAAACTATGAGTAAGCCCCCTTGTTGGTTGAGTGAATTCTGTTAAAATGAATAAACGAACATAGAAAGTAAAACATGTACAACTAATGGTTGAACTGTCTTTAAGAAATGTTTTATTGTTATCAACTAATATGCAGTATATAATGTAAACATGAAAGCTTTCATAGAAAAAATACAAAATAGAAAGGAGATTTAAATGAATAAACCAATTTCACAAAAAATAAGCGAAATCAGAAAAGCGCGTTCCCTTACTCAGGAACAACTGGGCGCAAAACTTGGTATATCAAGTCAAGCTGTTTCCAAGTGGGAAAAAGGTGAGAGTATGCCGGATATTATGCTTTTACCGTCGCTATGCGAAATTCTTGGTATAACTGCAGATGCCCTGCTTGAAGTACCATTTCTGCAGAAAAAAATCGTGTATGAGTAGTCTTTCAAAATATGCAAAAGAGGTTGGTGAAAGCAAGGCTCTGTTTGAAGCAATTCAAGCCTGTTCATGTGTGACAAGCGATTGGAAAGGTTCAGCACAAACTGGCAATAATGGTATCAGAATCAATAATACACGGGGACTGGGTGTTGTCATATCAGGAAAAGAGATGGTTGATACTGTCAAAACAGTAGATATTGATACGATCAAAAAATATGTGAATTACTTTGCAATGAAAATGCAATGAAAGTTTTCCGCGTGCTTGACTTTAGTGAACCGTTTAGCGAAGAAGATATTGCCCTGCAAAGCGACTTGGAACCGGATAAAAGTGAATTCAGCCATATTTGCATTGATGAAATGGAATATTTGCGAAGGATGCATTGACGGCAGATTTCTTTTGGGGAGTACAAGCGTATGTTATTTTCGCCATTTTAGTGGGAATGTATTTCGCGTCTTCTGACGGTCACAAAGATATTTACAGCGTTTCGCGTAATATTGAACATGAGTAAGTACTGCTGATGAAAACACCATTGCAATCTGAACCACGGTTTGGAAAGCGATGGTGTTTTTGTTATAATCTCTCCAGTATTTATGTGACTTTGCGACATTGTATTTTATTTGGACTGAAAATCCGAAAAAGTTGAAAATAGACAATTAAAGTATAAAAGCAATGCAATTAGAACTCATTTATTTGATTTGAAAACAATAAGAAGTCTGCATAATTACCAAATTGAACGTCATCCATTACTTTAAAGTCTTGTCTGATGTGAGGATTTAAATTCAGTTGCTAAAACCGCTGAAATATCTTTTTGCAGTTTATTGACATGCAGGAGCAAGCGATATATCGCTTGCTCCGATTTTTATAAAAAACACAACATGCTTACGCTATTTATTCTTTTTGTAAAAGTCACGTTCGGCTTGCCTGTTCGGCTGTAAACGCCATCACGACGGCTCACAGTCGTTACTAACTTTTTACGAGTTACGAGGTTCGACTCTCTCATCCGAAAAGCAGAAAATATCTTTTTATGTGGCTTAGACAGAAAGAGCACAACGCTGCCGACTGATTGAAATAAAAGGAGAGTGTCATAAGATGAAAAATATTTTTTTATCACGCAAGTAATAAAAATTAGCTGAACTTTTGCCACTTTCAAATAATCATGGTGGTGATGGAAAGGTGTGTTATTTTACCTCCAATAGAGCGTATGCACTTTTTTATATACGTGATATGAATATAAACCATGTAACCTGTGGAATTGATGAGGATGGAATTCCTGTTTATTATGAGCAATTTCCACAACAACTCAAGATTTTATATGGCGGCCGAAGCGGTTATATTTACACAGTCATAAATAATGGTGAAATAGTTAGCGGTCATACAAACGGTGTGTGGATTTCGACACAGCCTATAAAAAGTTACTTCTGCCAGTTTATCATAAAATGTGTATGATGAAATAATAGCAGCTGAGAGTAGCGGTGAAATACAAATAATTCGCTAATCAGAGAAGAAGAAACTGCAAACAATAGAAATGATATGTAATTCTATATTAAAGCATAAATATATATCAAACGATTGTGCTAAATCTCGTTTTATAAGAGAAAATTTTCCTGAAGCTTGGAATATGGCAGAAGAAAAAGTGAAACACCCTTGAAATCTATACCTAGGTGCCTGCAAAAATTTTTTTATTGACATTGTCCAACTGATATTCTATACCTTCTGACTCTTGAGAGCTCAAAGAAAAAGAATTTCTTCATTTTCAAAAAGAGAATCAAAAGCGCTATAGAAACTGGAAATTATAGGTATCTAACGGAAAAAGAAAAAGATATATTACGGCAAATGGGATTTTTAGTCGATATTAATGAAGACGAAAGTCGTACAGCTCTTTTTGAATACAATAGTTTATTGAAGATTTTTAAAAAAACTAAATACAAAAACTTTTAATCAAGGATTGTTCCTATCTATGTTTTCCGACTTTACACTTGTTTGCCCCTGAAATATCAAATGCATATTATTATGATAATAATATGGATTATTTACCTGTACTTAAAGCGATCGGTCGATTAGGTCAATCATTTAGAATGCAAGAAAACAAGTTTCAGCCAAAGCGAGCTAAAATATTATTAAATGATTTGCTTTTAATAAAAAATTATGAAACTTTAAATATAATACCACTCTAAAAACAAATTTACAGGAATATGTTTGTTAAAAGATTATACTGTGAAATACAAGACATAGACTATGTCATAGGATTATTAGCTCTGTCTGTCAGAGAAATATGAGTATGCAAAAAAATATTTACGGACTTCATTTATGATGGATTCTTACATCAAAAATACAGTATATGAATATGTAACTCTCATAATAGATGCTATCTCTAATGATATATCTCAGAAAGAGACGGTAGATGTTATGAGATCATTACAAGTTCCAGAGAATATTATAGATATAATAAAGCAATTATACAATGTACATGATCATGGATATAGTGCTTTTTATTGCGGTAATTGTAACGATTGTCAATATAGTAACTGTTGTTCATATGATTACTGTAATAAACTTAATCTTCGCTTAAACGAGGCAGAAAAAACTTTTATAGCTCCATTTTTAAAAAAACAGAAAAAGTATGTATGATCAGTTATGTTTGGGTATATGATGCCCAATTAAAAGATGTTGAAAAGGGAATGTCATCATATATAAACATAGTAACCAGGAAAGTCGTTGACTCATTCTTATGAGTACTAAATCCAAATTTTTCGATTATTACAATATATTTGCAAAATGTCGATTCGTTGGTTCTACTCTAAAAATGATAAATAGTGAATACTTAAAAGGAGGGGATGTTTATGATCTCGCCCAAAAACAGTAAACCAATATACTCTATGCTTCATAATGTTATTTTTATGTTAAAAATTCAATATAACTATAGTAAGTTTTCTGTTTTTCTATATATTTTATCAATATTTATTTTTACGGGGTTAACTTTTTTGGAAATCTGTCTTCCACAAGTAGTTGTTAATTGTGCTACAAATAACGTCACTCCTTATGAAGTGTTGCTTTATATTGGTAGTATTGGAATAGCGATTATTATCCTTAATATGTTAAACCAATGGATTAATACATATGGTTCATTCCTTCTAAACAGGGTGACTATTGGGTTGATATCGCGCAAGACCCAAAAGGTAGTCAATACAGATTATGAGAATATAGAAAGTCAACATTGTCGTGATATCATGCAGAAAGCAGATGAAGCTATATGGGGTACAGGAGAGGGCTCCGGAGCCGAACGCATGATAATATTATTTGGTTCATTTCTGTTTTTGTCAATCCTTGGTTAACTATTCTGCTGACTATATTACCAATGATAAACTATTTTATGCTCATAAAAATACAGCGTTTTCAATATAGTAGCCACGACTATACCTCTTCCTTAGATCGAAAACTTTGGTATATTGCTAATTACTGCGGTTCGTTTGATGGTGCAAAAGATGTAAGAATATATGGCATGAACCAATGGCTTGTTGATATATATCGTTCTTTGACCAAAGAACGCTTATCTTGGAGTAGGAAATTTGCATGGAAATTTTTTCGCGCCAATATATTAGAGGCTGTACTCTTAATCATTCGTGATGGCCTTGCATATATTTTGTTGATTGCTATGGTATTGAACGGTGAAATACGTTAGGTAATTTTGTTTTTTTGTTTTACGGCTATAGGGAGTTTTGCCGGTTGGGTAGGGGTATTTTGAACAAAGTAAGCGCCATAAACAGAGCCAGTTTGTCTATTTGTGATCTTCATTTCTTGAATATCCAGAAAAAACAATAGAGGAAGTACTTCTGTTGCCGCGACGTCAGCAAATATAGAAAAAGAGCTACTGTGTAGATTTTGAAAATATGAGTTTTCGGTATAAAGAGGCAGGAAGCAGACACACTTAAAATATAAAAAAAAATATACAAATATATAAAATGTTTGTGTGGTCTTTACTCTCTTGTTCTTCCGGCAAATTAAAGTAAATAAACAAAGAACTATAATATCTATGACTATTATCGTATGTTTGGCAATACAGGATTTTTATTTTTGCCGTAGAGTTTTAAAGATAATACCAATTTCAACGCGTGAATGTTTGGAAATGGCCGGTTTGATGGAAAAAAGATTTCGACATTGGACGATGGTGTTTAAGCCCTCAGTTTACAAGGAACTACGCTCCTCAAAACGGGATAATTTCTTCATTTTCTGCGGTATCCTCAATCATATCCCAACACTCTGCCTTGAAAATGAAAATGAAGAAATAAAATTTGCGTCATGCAAGGCGTTTGACATGTACCGGGCGTAAGAGTCAGAAGGCATAAAATCTTAAACAAATTATGATGGTAGGCCGGCTTGAAAAGCGACATGTACCGGGCGTACATGCTATTCATTATAATAACAATTTTAAGTAATTCATGTCTCATTCTCTTATTATGGAAGGCTTTTGAGATGGGGTCTCACCACTTAATGGAAAATTTGGAGTTGCATATCATCTAGAACAATTTTCGTGGAATTCAAATTTTCCAAAAAATCGAAAACTAATTTTTTTATGACAGCAAAAATCCATGATGATGGATTGATGAACAGATTGAAAAGCAGGAAACCACTCAATTAAAAGAACAAATCAATATAGAAAGCCAAACGGGCTACAACATGTACTGTCTTTGTAACTTTTTGGGGAAGTGGATATCCAGTATCACAAATATCATAATATCTTCCGGATTGACTTTTGGGTTGTTTTTAATAGTTCTATCCAATTAAGTTGGCGTATTTTAATTGTGATTTGTATGGTTATTGTTATTGGGGCAGGATATATAGCCTCCCAAAAGACAAATAGTCTTACTGAGCAGATGTTTAGTAAATTTGTCCCATTTAATATGCGATATAATTTTTATAATGATTTTTTGAAAAATTATAATACAGGGAAAAGATATACGGTTGTACAATATGGAACATGTCGTTGCCAATGAACAGAATAATATAGACATAATAACGTATAAAATTGAACGAAAAACCAAAAAAAGCTTGTAAAATATAGTATATTGAATTCTTTCACGCTGGATTTTTTAATGATATCCTATATTATTTCACACTTGCATGCATATCTAATGCCATTCCTATAGGCAACATAACACAATATGTGACTTGTACTGCATTATTCGTCTCTTCTATTAGTGGTATTATAGGTCAACGCAAATGCTGTTCTATAACAATCGCTATTTAATGCATTATCTACAGTTTTTAGATATTCCTCTCAATTGCGTATGGGGACTCTCCATATTACAAACTTAAGATCTGATTTAGAAATTGTGTTCCATCATGTATACTTTAGATATCCTCAATCAAAGGAGTTTGTTTTAAATGATTTTGTCTAACCATACGTGGAGATGAAAAACTGGCGGTAGTTGGAATGAACGGCAGCGGCAAAACTACCATGATTAAACTTTTATGTAGATTGTATGATCCAACGGAAGGGAACATAACATTAAATGGCGTTGATATTCGTTCCATTGATTATCAGGAGTATATAAAGATTTTGGGATTGTCTTTCAAGATTTTAAGCTGTTCTCTTTGCCAATAGCCCAAAATATTGCAATTAGCCAAAAGTATGATGCGCAAATCGTGAATCATTTACTGGAAAAGGTTGGACTTGAAGATTTTATAGAACGTCTGCCCGATGGTATAGAAACTCCTTTATATAAAGATTTTGATGAAAATGGCTATGAAATATCAGGAGGAGAGGCTCAAAAAAAATCGCTCTGGCTAGGTCTATTTTTAAAAATTCTTTTATATTGGTTTTAGATGAACCTACGGCAGCGTTAGATCCTGTTTCAGAGGCGCAAGTATTTACAGTTTCACTCTATTGCTGGTAATAAAACCACTATATTTATTTCACATAGATTATCCTCCTGCCGATTTTGTGATAAAATTGTAGTAATTGATAAAGGTGAGATTGTACAATATGGAACGCATAATGAACTGATTGAGGACAAACAAAACAAATATTATCAACTATGGATGGCACAAGCAAAACACTATCAGTAATTGGAGTACTACCGGAATTGATCGAATGACAGAATTTTGAATAGTTTTTATTAGACTGTAGGTATTTTTAAAGGTACGCTTTTACAAATAAGAAGCTTACGAGCGTGGTGCTGGGCAGCTTTTTACCGTTTGTTGGTTTTCAGTCGGTTTCTTCCTGGACTTGAAGTATCACAAGGCGATTCCTGCTCCGGCCATCACAACAACACCAACGACAGACAGAAAAATCCAGAGAACGGGACTACTGTTTCCAGGTTCCTGATTGTCAGCCAGGGTATCGTCAACAGCCCCAGCTTCTGCAACAGCATACAGTCTGAAATGGATGGTTTCAAAAAATCAAATTCTTCTTGTTATCGTATAGTGTAAAAGGAATTTGGGTAAGCGTTCCGTATGTGAGGCGTTTTTGCTTATTTTGCCTGCATATCAAACGTTTTGCGGTTTCAACCTGTTCAGGGGGGGGAAGATTATTTTCATTCGTTCCTGTTTAACAGAACAACTATATCTGACGTTAAGTAATATATGTTTAATGGGGGCGTTGATTTCTTATAGGCTGTGTGGTATACTGTGCCTGTAAACGTGCGGTCCGAACAGGTTGCGCGAATAAATGAAATTATATCGCTTGAGCGAGGTTTTTTAATGAAAGTAAGAGCATTTTTGAAAAATCCGGTATTTAAGGGCGGCAGAGGGGCTGTGCCGGCAGCGATAAGCCGCGCTGCTTGCATTGATGCTGGCGTTTTCGGCATGCACAGCGAATATTGCGGGCTCTGCTTCGCCGGGAGCTTCGGGCGCGAGCGCCGGTTATACAGCCTTGGCTACGCAGCAGCCCAAAAGAGGACGCCGACGGTATTTTTACCATAGCGGTAATTCCGGAGACACAGCAGGAGGTGGTTGTTACTGAGGCTGTTACGGGTAAGTATTTTCTTAACCGTACAAGATGGCTTGCGGTTCACAAGGAGGAAATGGACCTGCGTTTTGTGATACATACTGGGGATGTGGTGAACTGGGGCAATGAGAATCCTGAACAGTTTGCAATTGCCTCCGAAGCGTTTGAAGCGCTGGAGGGGCTCAAATTCCGGCTGCGCTATGCCTGGGCAATCATGATACGGCCGCAGTAGGGGTGGGCGGTAGTGCGGCCGACCCTAAGAATACCAGAACCCGCTTAAGAGATACGCGCGCCTTTAACAGGTATTTTTCCCTTGACAGATATCCTGACTGCGTACCGTTTGAGGAGAATAAGATAGACAACGCTTATCAGCTTTTTGAAGCCTGCGGGAAAAAAGTGGCTGGTTCTTACGCTTGAGCTCTGGCCGCGTGCTGAGGTTGTAAATTGGGCTAATAAGGTAGTTGAAGAGCATTTGGACAGGAACGTTATTATTGCTACCCATTCATATCTTAACAGCTTAGGCGGAATTTATCAAAATTCAGATTACGGGGCGACCTCGCCGCAGTATCTTTATGATAATCTAATAAGCAGGCATGAGAATATAAAGCTTGTGTTCAGCGGACACGAGGGCACATAAAATTTGCGTCCTGCTGCGCTGCTTTGATTTCAAGTACGCCCGGTACATGTCGTTCAAGCGCCTTGCATGACACAAATTTTATGCCTTCTGACTCTGGAGACCTCAAACGGAGAGAATTTCTTCATTTTCAAGGCAGACGAAGAAAGCGTACTGGGAGTACGCTGATTGAGGATAACGCAGAAAATGAATCCAGCAAATACCCAAATTAAAGACAATTTATGGCCAGCTGTTACTGAAATCTGGATTTGAGCAGGTCTGCCGGAACTGCGGCTTCCAGCCTTCGGAACAATAATGAGAGGTTTGAATTATGGCATGGGTGGGCTTAGCGGTAGTCGCCGTTTCCTAGTTTTCGCCCAGAGGCATTGAACAAGGCGCTGTTATCCAATGAGAACGCCGGATTTGAAGATAAGCTATGAATACATTGAAAACGGCGAGATTAAGACTGTAAAGTCTGTCAGCAAGGATAGTGTTTATCAGAAGAATAAGCTGTGGGACGGCTATCTGACTGATATAAACAATATAAAATACTCTGCGCTGGACGAGAATAAGGTTCTGCCGGCCAATACCATTATCCAGTCCAATTTGTCTAAGAGCGCTAAGGCGGACCTGGACGTAAGCGCTAAGATTCAGAGCGGCGCCGTAACGCAGGTGCGTACGGTTGTGGAGGTTATCAATGCTTCGGGCGTTTCAACTATAGCCAAATCCAACTGGGTTACCTATAGCACCGACCTTGATTATTCCGCTCCCAAGGGCATCAGCAAGGAGGTTGTTTCCGCTTATGAAGCGGAAAATCCCGGCATTCGCTTTGACGCGGCTGCTGTCATAGGCGAAAGAGAATTTGTAACCTTTGCGGACGCGCTTGAAGCTGTTCAGGATAATGAAACCATTCTTTTAAAGAACGGTACGCATGAGGGCAATATTGTTATTGAAAAGAACATAAAAATTCAGGGCGAATCTAAGGAAGGCACGATTATAGCCGCTACTGAGGAGACGGGTATTAACGGCCACTCGGGCAATATTATTCATGCCAAGGCAAATGTAGAATTGGAAAATCTTACTGTTGACGGCAAGAAATTAGAGCTGGAGCCTGTTCACAGACTGGCGTGCGGCATATATGCCGAAAAGGGCCTGAAGGTAAATAATGTGGACATAGTCAACGTTGGCTGCGGAGCGGATAGGCCTCTTTGCGGCGTTCAGACGGGAATAGGCATTTATGTAAACAGCCCTGCGGAGAACTCTAATGCAGAGGATGTAACCATTCAGAACGTCAATATTTCCGAATTCCAGAAGGCCGGCATTGTGGTTAAGACCACGGGCGAAGTGTTAATTGAGGACGCTGTCATTGCCGGCGCTGGAGAAACTGGCGTAATTGCTCAGAATGGCATCCAGATTAACAATACGCAGAACGCTGTTATCAATAATGCGGAGATTTCCGGACTCAATTATACCGGCGAGGACGAAGCCTCCGGCGTGCTGCTGTTGGTCAGCGCCAAGGCGGATGTAAAACGACTGCACCTTTGAAAACGTCGAAGGCGAGGTAGTACTCTATGACGACGAGTCGTCCGCTTCTGTTAAAGAAGGGGATACAGTTACTGTAATTACAACTGAGCATCAGGCTGTTATGACTGCTGAAAAGCCGGCTACCTGCACTCAGGACGGCAACAAGGCTTATTGGTACTGCGCGGACTGCGGAAAATATTTTGCTGACGAAGCGCTTAGCCAGAAATAACCCTTGAGAGCACAGTTTTAAAGGCTGCGGGTCATGATTACAAGGATGGCGTATGCACTATTTGCGGCGAAAAGGACGGTTCGTTAGTGCCTCCTCAGGATGAGGGAGATTTCAGCACCGTACTGCTGACTGTGCTGGCGGCAGTATTGCTGGCGGGCGCGGCAGGCTTAGCGGTATATGCTAAAAGGCTAAGTCCGGGCGGTAATTGTTCTAGTATATCAAACCTTAATGCTAATGGCCGGAGCCGGATAAATAAGCGTTAACATTTATTGCGGCCGGGTTAACAAGAGAGGCGTGAAAGCTTGAAATAGCTTTCGCGCCTTTTTTATTTCCATTGCGGGCTTAGCGCTGATGGCCGCGCGGCGCGAGCGAAGACATACCGGGCGTATTTTAAAGACCGCGCAACAAAGCGGATGCGGCGGGCATTTAAAGCAAAAATCTCCAACCGCAAAGGGGGTGAATTTTACGTTTTGCAAGGCGGCAGGACTCAGAAATACAGGGCGTATTTCAAAGGACGGCAACATAGAAGAACCGGAAAATTCATCCCTCTGCGGCGCATTGTACTCTGATTGTACTGTCTAATGCGTTTAAAAAGCGCGGGAGCTTGTTTCTGCGCCGGCGCCGTGCTATAATCTTTAATGAATCGGCCATTTTGGGTTGGGCAAAGCGGATGAGTCGTAAAAATAAAGCTCGGGCGGGTGGGGAATAGTTGAAAACTAAAAGAAATATATGCGGCAGGCAGCTTAACAGGATAAATATTAATGGAGCAGATTTGGAGTATTGCCTTGAGCGCAAGCGGGTGAAGAATATAAATGTGCGTATAAAGCCGGAGGGAATATTTGTTTCGGCAGGCTATAAGGTTGCATTGGAATATATAGAACGCTTTTTAATATCCAAGGCAGAATTTATTTTCAATGCTATGAAAAAATACTCGGATATGAGATACAGCCCCATGAAGGGCTTATATGAGGAAGGAGAGGAGGTATATGTACTGGGGCGTATATATAAAGTGACTTTAAATCGGGGCAGGAACGGCGCGCGTCTGGAGCAGGAAAGGATAATGCTGTCATGCGGCAATCCTGCCGATTGCGCGCTGAGGCAAAGAATTATGAATAACTGGTTCAGGGAGTTTTGCATGCAGGCGGTATTAAAAGGCGTGGATAAGGTTTATGGTTTTTTCAGGCAAGAGGGATAGAATATCCGCAGATAAGTCTGCGCAGAATGAGGGCGAGATGGGGAAGCTGTCAGCCGTGCGCCAGGAGGATATTATTTAATACTGCGCTTATACATGTGCCTGAAAAGTGCATAGATTATGTAGCGGCGCATGAGCTGGCACATTTTTGCAGCCCGACCACTCAAAAAAAATTTTATCAAACGCTGGAGGAGGTTATGCCTGATTGGCGGGAGAGAAAAAAAGCTTCTGGAGGAATACGGCCGGGCCGTAATTATTTAGGGTAAAAAGCTTTATGGGGGGCGGGGCGTTTGGCAGGCGCGTAAAACGCGCCTGCCTGGGCCCTCTCCCTTCGGGGCGGCCGGCGGCCTTCGCCGCAAACGCCCCGCCCCTTTTTTAAGCCGGACGCCTGCTTTGCTTTATAGCGTCCAAAAAAGAGCAGCACGCTTCTTGAAGGCTGCCTTGAATAGAGCAGGCCGTATTCTACTGCGTAATCCCAGCTTACAGGTAAGGTTATCAAGCCCGGATGCACGTCTGACCATGCGTCCAGACTTAGCAATATACAGCCGCTTTCAGACTTTTATTAAATACCTCCGCGTCGTAAAAATACGGGGCGTCTATAATTGTTATTTGAGGATGGTTTTTTTAAGGGCTTCTCTAAGCCTGTCCAGTACAGGAGTATCTCCTTGCTTGACCATCATAAGCTGCTCGCCGTATAAATCCTCTATATTTAGAATTCGCTTTTTGGGCCAGGGGATGGCTGCGGGCACCGCACAGCATACTTTGTATTTCCCTAGAGGATAAATATTGCATCGGCTCAGCCATGACTTGGAGCTGCATGCGCCTGCCAGT
>VOFB01001887.1_pt1 | contig 15341 bp, 33 predicted proteins | sample 5384141 | NCBI WGS metagenome assembly VOFB01 (sample SAMN12384721, study PRJNA508395) | human gut metagenome | isolation source: healthy gut A | host: Homo sapiens | reverse complement strand
GAAATAAGTGATCTCCAATCCGTGTTCCGTAACCGCCTACACTGAAATACAGACAATCTCCAATCGGATTGCTTCCTGCAAGTGCATCTTCTGCCGCCTGCATCGCAACCTCTGTATAGCCCTGGTTTGCTCTTACGCGGTCAAGCCATCCAGACATTGCCGGTGAGAACTGACCGGACTGGTAGATTACTTCTTCCATCGTATCCGGATAAGAGGAACTCTTGATACGGTTCATTACAACCGCTCCAACCGCAACCTGTCCTTCATACGGCTGGTTTCCCGCTTCACAGAAGATCAGGGATGCCAGCAGTTCTTTTCTGCTGCCTGCTGTGCAGCCGCTGCTTCTGCCTGTGCCGCTGCTGCCGCTTCTGCTTCTGCCTTCTCTCTGGCGATCCGTTCTGCTTCTTCCGCCGCACGTCTCTCTTCTTCCAGCTTTGCTTCATAAGCAATCTTCGCTTCAACTGCCGCGATCTTCCACATTCTCGATCATCCCTGACTGTACATCGATCACTTCGCTTTGATACACACCAGTCATACCTACATCCCCGGCAGACTGCGTGTCATCTAAAGTTTCTTCCTGATCCGATGGCTCCGTTGACACTTCTGATTCTACAGCACTCTGCTCCTGTGCTTCCGTGGAACTTGCAAATCCCGTCAGCATGACCGCACTCATCATTGCTGTATACATCGCCAGAAACATCCTTTTTATTTTTATTAAATTTCATATACCCTCCTAACAATTTTGTTGCATAATTTTTACCATTTAATTGCTATTCTTTATTAATACTATGCATTATTTTCATTTTTATTACATTTATTACAAAAAATGTTACGAGCGATATATTATCATAAAAATGTGTGCATGTCAACTTTTTTATTTCACGCAGAAAATCCGATCCTTTTTCTACTAAAATACAGCTCCTGTAAAAGTCTCAACTTCCTACAAGAACTGTATCTCTCAACATCATTTTATCTCATTTTTTTACAATGTCACGATTTCTCCATCTTCATCCCAGAGATCATGCCAGTCTTTTGCTCCATGCCACAAGAACACCTGTCCTTTTTACAAGGCGGTTTCCTTTTTCGAGTGTTGCGATCTTCGCCATCTCTTCTTCTGTCAGCGGATCTTCTGTCATTGCTTTTAAGTTGCTTACATAATTGTGAAGTGAGAACGGGATTGCAATCTCGCCTCTCTGTCTTGCCCATTTCAGTGCAATGATCGCCGGGTGACAGTTATGAGCCTTCGCAATCTCCTGCATAACCGGGTCTGCAGATGCGCTACATCTTCCGGACACATATCTCTCTCCGGTCTCATCGGAGAACCAATTGGCATGTAACCTACCGGCTGGATATCGTGTGCTACGAGGTAATCGTAAAGTTCCTGTTGCTGGAAGCATGGATGGATCTCGAGCTCACAGGCGACCGGTTTGATCTTCATCAATGGAAGTACTGCTTCGAGTTTCGGAATCGTCATATTGGAGATTCCGATGAATTTTGTCAATCCGTCTTCGACGAGTTTTCACACTGTCTGTATGTATTCATGAATTCTTCTACGCTGAATGGTCTGGAATCTGGATTTCTGGAATCTACATCACAGAATGGTGCATGATAGTTCGGGAATGGCCAGTGGATGAAATACAGATCTACATAATCGCACTGAAGATCCTGAATACTTTTCTTGCAAGCTTCTTCGACATGTTCGTGCATGTCGTTCCATACCTTTGTCATGATAAAAAGATCCTTACGCTCTACGATTCCCTCATCAAATGCATTTTTAAATACTTTACCGATCTCCGGTTCATTTCCGTAGCATGCTGCACAGTCAAACATACGATATCCGCTTTTGATTGCTCCGTCTACTGCTTCAGCAATCTGATCTGCTGTAAATCTGTCAGAACCAAAGGTTCCCATACCCATACATGGTGCTTCATCACCTGTGTAGAATTTTACTTTTGGCACATCTGCCGGATTAATAAATTCACCCATGATAACTCTCCTTTTTATCTAATCTAACCGATCTTCTCAATCTCACCTGTGGATAGATGCTTTTCCATATCTTCTTTTACGAAGAATCCTGTTTCTTCTCTGAGTGCTGCTGCCGCTGAGATCGCACTTGCTTTCTTCAATGTCTCTTCAACCGAAAGTCCTTCGCTAAGTCCAGAGCGAACCCGGCGATCATGGAATCTCCGCATCCTACGGTATTTACCGCATCGATCTTCGGAACCACGTGCGCGAAAAATTCCGTCGTCACATACGACAAAGGAACCGTCTCCACCGGTGACACTGCTACGATCTCGACTCCATCTGCATGAATCTGTTTTTGCCGCATCTACCATGTCCTGGAAGTTGTCGCAGCTTTTCCTGTCAGCATACGGATCTCATCAATGTTTGGTTTAATCATCGTCGGACATGCCTCCTTGATTCCCATTTCAAGAAGTTTGCCACTGGTATCAAGGATGACTTTTCTTTCCGGCTTCTTTTTGCAGATTCTTACAAGACGCTGATAAGCTGTTCCGTCAAGTCCTTTTGGCACACTTCCGGACATGGAAACAACATCTGCTTTCTTTTACTGTGAAATTTTTTCGAATCCCTTAAATTCTTCCTCAGATACCGTGAATCCCGGCTCCAGGAATTCGGTCTGTACATGATTCACCTCATCCCAGATGTTGATACAGGAGCGGCTCTCCGCATCTACATGGTAAAAAGCACTCTTAATGCCAAAGGGTTTCAGGGCAGCTTCTATATAATTGCCTGCGTGACCTCCTACAAATCCGGTCGCGACCACTTCCCGCTCCTGCGATAGACGCCGGCTTGGATACATTTAATCCTTTTCCGCCTGGCGTGTACGCACATTCTTTCACACGGTTGACTTCACCGACCTGATAGCCTTCCACTACATATCTTTTATCGATTGCAGCATTTAATGTTACAGTAAGTATCATATTTACAGAGCTTTGACACATCAAAGCTCTTGTTCTCTGATTAATCTTCGTTTACAAGCATTACTTTTCCCTGTACAAGGCCCGGTGTCTTAAACAGCTGGAATGCTTCCTGTGCCTGGCTCATCGGAACCATTTTGTAAATAAATCCCTTGTCGAATTTCAGCTGTCCTGTTGCAAAGTAATGTGCAGTCAGATCCCACTCTTTGCCCGGGAACGGTGCACTGTAGGACATCCAGGATCCTGTAAGCTTGAACTCCTTACGGTTCATGTTCTCCCACATTGCCGGTGTGAACTCAAGATTCTCATGCGGTGTTCCGATAAAGCATACATGAGCTTTGTTTGCAGCCAGTTCAAAGGCCATATGCATAGTCGGAACCTGTCCGGCTGTCTCAAATACGAAACCATATCCTTTTCCACCTGTAATGTCCATTGCCTCTTCCATATATCCTCTTCCTTTGTGTTGACGATCTTCATCTGCACCGAGACGCTTTGCAAGAGCAAGACGTTCATCGCTGATATCGAATACAACTACCTTTTTTGGAACCGAAGATCTTTGTCCACTGCATAGTGAACATTCCGACTGTACCACCACCAAGGATTGCAACATATTCGCCACCATGATAATCATTCTGGAATACACCGTGGATTGCTACTGTTGCAGGTTCAAACATAGCGCCTTGTTCATACGGAATGCTTGGATCATATACAACTGCATTTTGCTCTGGGATCACTACATAATCGGCATTGGATCCCTGCTGTCTGGAACCAATAAAGCTGTAATGTTTGCAAAGAGAGAAGTTACCCTTCTGACAGTCATCACATTTCATACATGGTTTCAACGGTGCACCGGATACGTGATCTCCAACCTTAACCTTTGTTACACCTTCACCTACTTCTACAACATCTCCTGAGAACTCATGTCCAAGTACGATTGGATAGAAATGAACTCCATTATGAAGTACTCGTGGAATATCAGATCCGCAGATACCGGAACATTTTACTTTGACCTTTAACTTCGCCCGGTCCCGGTGTCGGTTCTTCGTAATCAAGATACTGTACGTCTTCGTTGGCGCATACAACTGCTGCTTTCATTTTCAAGATCCTCCTTTTTTTTTATAAAACAATCTTTTGTTAATTTATTTCTTATTCATGGTTTTTCGCCATAGTTTCCTTTAATTGTTTATAAAGTTCTATATATGTTTCGTAATTTTTATCGTAAACTTTTCTGTTTTCATTATTCGGTTCGTGGGAACGCTTCTCTTCAATAGTAAGCTTCACTGCCTCGTCAAAGTCTTTGTACATTCCGATTCCGACTCCGGCAAGAATCACTGCACCGAGTGTTGTTGCTGTGTCAGAGGATGGAACAACAATTGGTTTTCCTGTGATGTCAGACTTGATCTGTGTCCACAACAAGGAGTTTGCTGATCCGCCCATCGCACGCAGGACTTCTACTTTCGCTCCGGCTTCTTCCGCAACATCAAGGTTATGCTTCAATGCATAGGCTGTTCCTTCCATTGCCGCACGGATGAAGTGTCCTTTTGTCTTACTGAAATCTAATCCGTAGTAGACACCTTTTGCGTTTGGATCCCAGATTGGAGTTCTCTCACCAGACATATATGGGAGGAAGATCACTCCGTCACTTCCCGGTGCTACTGCTGCCATGCTCTTCATTAAATAAATTCAGTGAAGACTTTTTCCCTGACGTTTTCCTTCTTCTCTTTCGTACGCTCCGAACTCCCGCTCAAGCCAGCGCATCACTCCGCCGCCTCCGGTTGTTCCGCCTTGTAAGAGCCAGCAATCCGGCACGACATGAAATCAAGGATCAACCGCTCATCGGCACGATACTGGTCGGTACAGATACTCATTCCACCTGCCTGTCCACCTTGTTCCTGTGTCTCTCCGCTGTGAATCACTCCTGCGCCGAGAGTTCCACATGCTGCATCGAGTCCTCCGGCCACGACCGGTGTTCCTTCCGCCAGTCCGCTTTCTTTCGCAGCTTTCTCATTTACCTCACCGATCACTTCATGACAGGCATGAATTTCCGGCAATAGCTCAGAAGAAAATCCAAATTCCTGACACATCTCTTTATTCCAGGTTCCTGTTCTCATATCGAAACAGTGAAGGCCATATCCCTGAGAAAGATCCTGTGTCATCACACCGGTCAGTTTGTATGCAATATAACTGTTGGATTGAAGGATCTTATAAGTCTTTGCATAGACTTCCGGCAGATTTCTCTGATACCAGATGATCTTTGCAGTTGTATAAGATGGCTGCAAAGAGTTGCCGCAAAAAGCTCGAAAGATCTTGTCTTTCCCAATCTTTTCATTGAATTCTTCACAGATATCTGTGGCTCTTGTGTCCATCCAGATTGGGGTGTTCCAGTAGTACATTTCCATCTTTATCGACTGCGATCGCAGACCAGCTCTGTCCATCAATTCCGATTCCTTTAATCTCTTCCGGGAAATATTTCCTTTTACTGAGTACCCTTGGGATTGCATCGCAAACTGCTTTCCACCATTCTTCCGGATTCTGTTCTGCCCATCCAGGATGTGGGTAATAAACCTGATAATCACCGGTTCCGGTTGCCTTGACGGTTCCGTCTTTTGCAAAGACCGCAATCTTGCAGGCACTGGTTCCGATATCTATTCCTAATAAATATTCTCCCATGGTCTCCTCCTCTTTATGAAATGTCCGCCACTGATTCTCCTTCTACGAATCCGGTTTTCAGCCAGATTGTCTCTGTTGTTTCTATTTTGTCTGATGTTTTATCTGATGTTTCATCCTTATCTTCGAGATGACTCAATAACAGATTTGCTGCCGCTTGTCCAATCTCCCGTTGGCTGTGTCACGATTGACAATCTTGGTACTACAGCTCTTGCAAAATCCATGTTATCAAATCCTATCACAGACAGCTGTTCCGGAACTTTGATACCAAGGTCATTAATCTCCATCATTGCTCCGACTGTCATCTCGTAGTTGGAGATAAAGACTGCTGTCATATCTGATTGTCTTCGTAAAGCTTGCGCATCGCTTTTCGCTCCGCCGGCAATCGTGTAGTTACCATCTGCCAGAAGTTTTGTATCTGTTCTATCTGTTTTTCCTTTTAAATCTGATTGTTGTGCCGATCTAGCTTTGATGATTCTTGTATCGCAAGCTCATATCCTCGTTGACGTTCCCTTGCTGTATACATTATCCGGTCCTGTTATCATACCAATCTTCTTATGTCCTTTTTTCATCAGCCGTTTCACTGCGTTCTGCGCTGCTGCTCCTTCATTGTCTACAAGAACGCAGTCACAATCTCCGTTCTCCATCCTTCGGTCGATCAGTACAACCGGTCTTCCGGATTTTCTAAATCTATCAAATACTTTCTTCTCTGCTCCGGTTGGCATCATGATCGAAGCCATCCACTCTTCTGTGAAGAAGGAATTCTGCTGCCTCTTCTTCTCGCTTCACATCGGATCGCAGTCACAGATCATCGTCGCATACCCATGACTTCTTAATAAATCTTCCGCTGCTGTAATGATCTCTGAAAAGAAAATGTTGTTCAACTCGGGTAAGATGATTCCGATGGTCTTCGTTCGGTTTGTCTTTAATCCTCTTGCAACTTCATTTACCTCAAAAATGAAGCTTCTCAATTCTTATCTTCGATCTTGATTCTGTTTTTCTCACGCACATTTCCTCCATTTAGATAAGAAGAAATTGTTGCAAGTCCAAGCCCTGTCTCTCGGGCAATGTCTTTCATCGTTGCACCCATAAACTTATTTCCTTATTCTGTATCTTGTAAGCTATCACTTGTTTTTATTTTGCTTTTCCATCACATCCGCACATCTTCATGCGTGCGATCACCTGTTCTTTACAGCTTCCATCGCAACAACACCGAGTTTCTTCGGATCGAATATCTCCGGCTTCTCTTCAAGCAGTTTCTTCACTGCATCTGTGTATGCAACACGAAGCTCAGTAGCAAAGTTGACTTTACACATTCCACGCTCTACATTCTCTTACATCTTCTTCACTCAGTCCGGAAGCTCCATGAAGCACGAGCGGAACATCTACAACTTCTTTGATTGCGCTTACTCTTGGCTTGTCAAGAACCGGGGTTCCTACATAAAAGCCGTGCGCTGTTCCAATCGCTACTGCAAGAGAGAGGAAACTCCTGTGCGCTCTACGAATTCTTTTTCGCTTCCTGCGGATCTGTGTTCGTATCTGCCTCAGCCCAAGGTCGTCTTCCTTTCCGCCAACTTTACCAAGTTCAGCTTCTACCGGAATACCAAATGCATTTGCTACATCTACAACCTTCTTCGTCACTGCGATATTATTCTCAAAATCTTCGTGGGAACCGTCGATCATAACAGATGTGTAACCAGCTTTCATTGCCTGAACTGCAAGTTCAAAGCTATTGCCATGATCCAGATGCAGGCATACCGGGATCTTTGTTTTCGCAGCTTCTGCTTTCACGATTCCTGCAAATGTCTCCAATGTTCCGTACTTTACAGTAGAAGGTGTTGTCTGAAGCATCACCGGTGCGTTCAGCTCCTCCGCTGCAGCAATGACTGCTTTAACCATCTCCATATTCTCTACATTGAATGCGCCTACTGTTCACTCCCGTGTCAATCACTCCGCTGATTGACACGGAGGATGCGTGTTTTGACTTGAATGCATCTCGCCCCATCGCCAAAGGCGATTTAAAATGGCGAGATGCGTTGCTGGTCGCACATCGTGTGAACAGTTGTATCTCAAAGCAGACAGGAATGTTGAGGTATCAAAGCAAAACGTCATGTTAGGGAGACCTCCTGAATATGGAGTGTTCAGACAAGACCATCCTGATGAAAGTAAAAACTTTGCGGATCTTGAAGATCTGGGAGGAAAAAAAAAGAACAGCGCTATGTAATTTCCGTGTTGAAAATCATTGCCTGTATTCATGAACAGTATCCCCCGGCTGGAGATTCAGAATCTGGGCGAAACAGATATTATCGTTACTTATGAAAACCAGAAAACACCACCTCTTCTCTGGCACATTTTAAAGGTAGTGCTGGTATCAGCAGTGATTTTCTTTGGATCGCCTTCTCGATCATGGCATTCAATAATGATGTTGGGGTAACGAAGCTGTTTGGTCAGATTTATGAACTGATCATGGGAAAGAAGACAGATGGTTTTTCTGTTCTGGAAGTCATGTATTCCATAGGGCTTGCAATCGGAATTCTGATATTTTTTAATCACTTTGGTAAGAAACGCTTTACAGTAGATCCTACACCGATGGAAATACAGATGCGTCTTTATGAAAATGATATCCAGACAACTCTGGTGGAAAATGCAGCACGGCAAAAGAAAGAACTGGAGGTCGAAAAAATGAACTTGTTGCAGATAATTTTCCTGGCATTGCTTGGTTTAAGTGCCGGAATGATAGTAGCTGGCGGTGTCTTTTCTTTCATTGTGGAACTTGGTGTGATCTCAGATTTTGCAGATCGTACCCATACCGGCAATCATATTTTAATTTATGAAGATATGGTAGCAGCCGGTGCGATCCTTGAAACTTGTTTCAGATTTTTGAAGTTAATCTTCCGGGAAGGATGATATTTCTTGCAATTTATGGACTTTTCGGAGGGATTTTTTGTTGGTTGCTGGGCAATGGCACTTGCAGAAATTTTGAATGTATTTCCCATTTTTATGAGACGGGCAAGGATTGTCCGGTATCTCGCAGTGTTTGTGATAATGGTTGCATTAGGGAAAGGAATCGGGCGGGATTGTTTTTTTGGAAAAGATGGTAAGCTCTACCGCTTCATTTCTTTCCGCATCCGCTCCAGCACCTTTTTTTCTGTCCTTGACACCTGCACCTGAGACATTCCCATTTTCTTTCCTATCTCAGCCTGCGTCTTTCCTGCAAAATATCTCAGATAAATGATCGTCCGTTCCTTCGCTTCAAGTGTTTCCAGTACTTCTTTTAATACAATCCGATCAAGCACCTTTTTCTTCCTGCCTGTCTTTTTCTTCCAGCTTATCCATCAGAAGGATCTCGCTTCCCTCTTTCTGATGGATGGCTTATATATGGATTCCACCTCCACTGACGACTCCATTGCCTGGACGATCTCCTCACAATCTATCTGAAGCTCTTCTGATAACTCTTTCAATGTCGGTTCTCTCCCGAGTATCCTGGTCATCTTTTCTCTCGCCTGAAGACTCTTATAGGACAGCTCTCTCAATGAACGGCTGACTTTTTATCATTCCGTCATCTCTCAAAAAACGCCGGATTTCTCCGGATATCATTGGAACAGCATAGGTTGAAAACTGTACTTCATAAGAAAAATCAAATTTATCAATTGCCTTAAGCAGTCCAATGCTTCCAATCTGAAACAAGTCTTCCGGTTCTGCACCTCTTCCGTAAAATCGCTTTACTACGCACCAGATAAGACCTATATTTTTTTTTAACAAGTTCTTCTCTCGCTTTTTTATCTCCGTCGTGTGACTTTCTGATTAAAGCGATTGTGTCGTCCATATTCTGCTCCCTTTTCCTATTGTCTTAGTCATTTTTACACTGGTTCCTTCCCCTACCTTTGACTCTACTTCCACAGTATCCATAAATGCTTCCATAAAAAAAAATCCCATTCCTGACCGATCGTCCTCCGGTTTTGTTGTAAACATCGGTTCCATTGCTTTTCCACATTTGCAATACCTTTTCCACGGTCCGATATTTCTACTGTAAAAAAGCTGGTTTTCTATACTACAATGTATCTTTACTTTCTCTACTCTCTGTTCATATCCGTGGATAATCGCATTTGTTACAGCTTCTGACACTGCAGTCTTCACATCTGCTACTTCTTCCACCGTTGGATTAAGTTGTGTTAAAAACGATGCTACCGATACTCTGGCAAATCCCTCATTTTCTGATCTGCTGTCAAACAATCTCCATCTCATTATTCTGTGTATTACTCGCCTCCATCACTTTTCCCCCTCATAAATCTGCATAATCTTTGCTGCTCCTGAAAATGTAAGAATCTTCCGGATTCTTTCGTTCGTATGTACTGCCCATACTTCTCCTCCGATCAGACTGATGGTCTTATATCTTCCCATGATGACTCCGATCCCTGAACTGTCCATAAAATCGGTTCTGTCAAAATCAAAAGATCACATATCTGATATGATTTCTGCTGATCGCTGCATCCGCTTCTTTCCTGATTTCATCTGCATTATGATGATCTACTTCTCTCGGAAGATAGATCGTCAGACAATTTTCCTGCACCCGATATTTCATATATTTTCATGCCTCCTGCTTTTCTCATTTTCCGTTTAATTACCTGAATCCGTACGCTAAAAAGGATATGCTTCTTCGCATATCCTTTTCCTTCGTAATCTTATTCGTCATCCTCTGTATTGTCAGAATTATCGTAATCTCCATTATCCTGAGAATTATCATAGCTATTGGAGTCATCGGAATTTTCTGAGTCCTCTGATACTGAACTACTATCTGAACTTGTATCTGAACTTGTATCTGAACTACTATCTGCACTTGTATCTGAACTTGTATCTGCACTGGCATCTCCATTCAGAATTGCAAGCTGCTTTTCGCATCCTCAATATATCTGGAATTATTATAAGTATCTACCATCTTCTGATACCAGGTCTTTGCATTCTCTGTATCACCTTTTCCCTGATAAGCCTGTGCCAGACGATAAATAGCCTGTCCATCATTATAACTTTCGTCCATCTTCACAACCTTTGTCAGGGTACTCAATCGCCTGATCATAGTCCTCTGATTCCAGTGAATCTACACCGGCTGCATATCTTCTCCTGCATGCTGTTGGGAAAATAGAATCAGAAAGTGTATCATACATCTCTTTTCCACTGTCTCCAAGAGAATCTCTTGTAATCTCAAGCAGCGCGTCTGCCATATCCGTATAACTATATTCTCCGGAACAGCTCTGACTTGAAACCTGAAGCAGTTTTCTCATAGCTGTCAGATGTTGCCTTTGCCTGATCAACTGCTTTCTGTCTTGCTCGTCTCCGGCTGTTCGATACTGATCCAGTGTTCTTGTCTGGGCACTCACCTGTGCTTCCAGTGTGTTGATTTGTTCACTGTATGCACGCATCTGATTATTCAACTTCTCCGAGCGGTTCTGATTCACCGCCGGAGCAACAAGAAACCAGATCAAAGCAGCACCAAGAACCATTCCGATCAATATATTGGCAAATGCAAGCTGCTGTGCCATATCCCGGATCTTAGAACGTTTCGGCTGAATGATCGTCTCATTTCCAAGACTGTATTCTACTGTCGCACTTTTTGGTTTCCGGAAACCTCTCTCTGCATTCTTCCCATATCTGCCACGCTGTTTTGTAACTTCTTGCAAATAGGTTAGTGTCAGTTCATTTGTTGTATCTAATTTCTTTGCTTCTATAAGAATCTGTCTTGCCTTTGTATTCTGATTCATCTGTATATAGATCAGAGCCAGAAGCTGATACGCCTTCAGAAATGTCGGATGAGACGCGATCACCTGTTTCAACTGGATGATCGCAAGATCTTCCCCGTTCTGTTGACAGTAAACCAGACACTGGTTAAACTTCTTAATTGCCTGATTCAGTGATTCTAATTCATTCGCTGAATTCTGTACATTTTTAATATAATAATCTGCAATATTGTCTCTTGGGCACAGATTCTTACTGATGATCCACTCCACAAGAGCTTCTGAAACTTCCCCTATGCCATAATACACAAGACCTAAAAGATTCCGCGCCGCAATATTCTCCCTGTTATACTGCAGGCTCTGTTGCAAGGAAACAATTGCCCCGGACATATCTCTCACCTGGGCTTTGCGCAGTCCATCATTGTACCAGGAATTTGACTGATACATGATCTTCTTTGTGTAATCCATTTATACCCACCACTATCTTTCTATCTTCTCACCGTTTTTTCTTTCTTTGCCATAACCTCTTTTACGATATCCTGCATATCTGTCAGATCTTCCTTGTAAACAGCTTCCTCAATCTGGTCCACCTCGAGACTTGGCTTGAATTTTTTGAGTTCTTCTTCATAATTAAGCATCTGCAATCAAACCTCCCCACATCCGCTTAAAGATTCCTGTATAATCTCTTTGATCATTCCTGTCAGGTAAAGAGACCCGAGACAATATACCGTTCTTCTCCCTGAATCCGCAATACATACTGCATTGCCTGAACAGATTCAATCACTGTCACCGGCTGTTCTGTATATTTCCGGAACAGTTCACCCAGAATGTGTGCATCTGTCGCTCGATCTCCGTCGATCTGTTACTACATATTCTTCCGCATCAGCATGTTTACATAGATACGAAATCATTTCTTCATATTCTTTATCTTTTACCGCCGAAAATAAAATAATATTTCCATCTGGATTCTTCGGAACACTTCTTGCAAATGCCTGAATGGCACTTACATTATGTGCTCCGTCAACGTATACTTTTGGAAGAATCTCTTCCATTCTTCCTGCCCATTTCACCCTGGCAAGTGCTGTTCTCCACTCTTGTGGATGACCGTTTTCTTTGAAAAGATAACGCATCACTTCCATCGCAAGCAGTGCATTCCCCGGCTGATAGGTTCCAATATTATTTAATTTCCACGTGGTAGTTCCATAATAAGCACTTGCGCAGGAAAATGCAATATGTTTATCTTCAATTCCAAGAATTTCGTACGCATCTTTCCCTATTTTTTACAGAAACAGCCTTCTTTTTCTGCTGTTTTTCAATTACAGAATCACTTTCTGGTGCTGTCTGTGCAAAGAACACCGGAACTTCCGGCCGGATGATTCCTGCTTTCTCTCCCGCAATCTGTTCCACTGTATCACCAAGATATTCCATATGATCCAGACCGATCGATGTGATCACGCAGGCGACCGGTTCTACAGAACTTGTTGCATCCAACCGACCTCCAAGTCCTGTCTCAAGGACAATGTATTCCATTCCTGCTCTGTCATAAGCTTTCATCGCCATTGCAAATAAAAATTCGAAAAATGTCGGATGCTCCAATCCTCATCCTGCATCCTGCGGACAGCCTGCATGGTCTCTTCAAATACTTCGCAGAAATCCTCATCACTGATCGCTTTCCGTTCAGAGCAATCCGTTCATTCATTTTCACCAGATGCGGTGAAGTAAACAATCCGGTGCTTTTTCCTTCTGCCCTGAGCATCGCATCCAGATAAGCGCATACAGAACCTTTTCCATTCGTTCCCGCTACATGAATGATCTTTCTTTCCATTCTGCGGATTTCCCAAAACAGAAGCATCTCGCTGGTATGAGCCAGAGAGTGCTTTCTTGTAAATCTCGGAATTTCTTCTATATAGGTTACGATTTCCTTATAGGTCATTTTTTCTTTTCTTCCTTTTGTTCTACAAAGGCCTGTCTTCCATTCTCAACATCCGTATCCTGGTCTGTCACTTCTTTACAAGCTGGCCTCCTGTATATTCATAAGTCTTCGATGTACGGAAGATTGTATTGCTTGAACCGCACTGCGCAACCATGATCGATCGCCATCTTTGATTTCTGACTCTTTCAGATCCAGTCTTGTATTGTTCAGGAATTTTGTTGTCTGCTTCTCTCCGTTGATATAAACCTTACTTTGTTTTGTAAAGTTCTCTCCGTAAATGCTATAAGTTCCTTTCAGCTGCTCCACAACACTGGTGATCGTCGCATCCTTTACTCCCATGACCATATGTCCTTCTGTGATCGGAGCTCCACTGTCCTTATATACATACTGTTTTCCGTACATGATATCATACTGGAGTAATTCCAGATCAGCAAGATAATTCTTTGTCTGTCTTCTCTGCTGATGGTAATTGAAAATAGTTCCTGTATGAATATCCAAACGATCAAAAACTTCTGCCATAATCTGGTAAGCAGCAATATTCCCATCTTTCTTTTCCAGTCCAATATTGTCCCAGATAACATAATTCGTATTGTACAGATATTTTCCTTTCAGGTCTTTTGCTTCCAGACCAAGTGTCGGGAGATGGTCTCCGTAGAATACGAGCACTGTCGGTTCCCCTCTCTGCTCGATTGCATCGATCAACTGTCCAACAAATTTATCCATCTCATGGACTTCATTCACATAATATTCCCATGCATTTCTCTTGCCTTCATCCTCAACTCCGGTCACTTTGATCTCCGGATTCTCCAGTGTCGGCTCAGTCGGATAATCTCCATGTCCCTGCACGCTGACCGTAAATACGAAATCCTGTCCCGTCTGTCGTATCCATAGACTCCATGATGTTCGGAACGAGAATATCGTCTGTCGCCCATCCTTTCGGCGTTGTCTGGAGTATATTCATAAACTCCTTACTTGTGTAATGATCAAATCCCATGTTGTTGTATACTTTTGCACGACTGTAGAAGTTACCTCCGTTATTGTGCAGTCCGTCTGCACCATATCCAAGGGATGAAAGCGCACTTGCCGCACTCTCAAGAGGTGTCGTCTTCACATAAGTCTTTATACGGATACTCTCCCGGTCCGAAGAAACGCATACTCATTCCGGTAAGCACCTCGAACTCTGTATTCGCTGTACCTGCTCCGACAGATGGAACTTTAAAATATCCGGAAGAATAGTCAGCATAAACATTTCTGAGATTTGGGATCGGATCCTCGGAAAATCTCAGCCATTCTACTTCTGTCGGATCAAAATAAGATTCTAACTGGACAAAAATAATATTCGGCAGTTCCTCTTTTGAACGGCTTGTCTCACTCACGTTAAGACATCCATCCTTTCGTTGATCTCTGCCATCGTCTCTTCACTGTAACCGGCCGGCTGATTTGATTCCCTGTATTAAATAACTTGCTGCGAAGCAATATGGGGAATCCATAGTCTTCGTAAGCAAATGCGATATTTCCAAAATAATTTGAGATCACTCGCTTGTCGATTGCAACATCAGTAAGTCCCATACAAGCAAATCCGGATGCCACAACAGCGATCACTGCAATAATGCGGTGCATCTTTCCAGTATACTGCCCACCGCGGCGCCACATGGAAATCACCCACAAAACAACAGCAACGATTCCAATGGTTAGCATCACGATCTCAAAACCATTAAAGTAATTGTTGTCAGTTCCAAAGCATCTGACAGAACTTTCAAGTCCTGTGCATTGAACGGTGTCACTCGCTTCAGGAGCAGATATCCGTTACATGCTCCCAGAAACAGCCAGAATACACTGAGAAGAATTCTGACAAATACACGTCTGCGGAACAGATAAACAATCATAAATGTTGCAAAAATTAAAAATGCGTTAAACAGAAACACGAGCGGTGTTCCTGTCATGTAGCTCCATGCTTCAAAAAACGAATGCCTTGAGATCACCCTCAATCAAAAAAATTTAAAACACAGGCCAGCAGATAATGAAGGACGAGTGAAAATCTGTTCATCCACTTATAAACCGGCTGCATCTTTT
>VOFB01000554.1_pt1 | contig 15355 bp, 13 predicted proteins | sample 5384141 | NCBI WGS metagenome assembly VOFB01 (sample SAMN12384721, study PRJNA508395) | human gut metagenome | isolation source: healthy gut A | host: Homo sapiens | reverse complement strand
CCCCGCAGCACAAGCCGCTCCGGGAGGAAGTGATGCGGCTGCGGCAGGTGCAGAACGCCGTAGATACCCGCACTGCGCCGGAGGAGCAGCCACAGGAAGTACAGAGAAAGAAACATGAGATGGAATTATGATATAACCGGCAGCTTTACCGCTGCCGGTTTTTATGGAGGGAGCATTTGAATGTATTTGAAGCGGTGAAATAGTCTGTTACCACCCGGCAGGCTGCTTCCATTCTATGGAATCCGGTTTGGGAGAAACGGCATGGTCTGTCCATTCCACAATGACCGCACGCCCACCGGCTGCTGGCAGGCAGGGACGAATGGTTTTCAGACGATTTGAAGAAGCTGGACGATGAAAATGTGTACCGCAAGCTTCAAGGGCATTGGATTATCGAGATGTCGGAGATGATCGCCACAGCCAATGCCAAGAGTATTGAGGAAATCAAGTCATTCTTAAGCCGCCAGAAAGAAACCTACAAAGTGCCGTATGAGACACACCCGGCAGACCGGCTGCGGCAATGTGTATTCGGAGGGACGACCAACCGGCAGGACTTTTTACCCCGTGACCGCACCGGCAACCGGCGCTTTCTCCCCGTGACGGTGTACCCGGAACGGGCGGAGGTTCACATACTGGACGATGAAGCGGCGGCGAGGGCGTATATCGAACAGATGTGGGCGGAAGCCATGACGATTTACCGCAGTGGGAAGTATAAGCTATCATTCAGTATAGAAATGAACCGATATCTGAACGCCCATCAGCAGGACTTCATGCAGGAGGACACACAGGCTGGCATGATCTACGCCTATTTGGAGGACTACACCGGTGACAGGGTATGCTCCAAGCAGCTTTATGAGGAAGCGCTGGGGAACTTAAATTCCCCGGCAGACTGGGAGACACGGGCAATCTGCGAGATTATGAATACCGGCATTGCGGGCCGCATCATACAGGGCTGGGCAGCCTACAAAAAATACGCCCGGAAGCGGTATAAAAATACGGTTCTCAAAAGGCTGGGAGCGTGTCAACCAAGCCCGCCGGAGGGGGACGGTTTTCAGGAAATCACGGAAGACCAAGTTTCCAAAGGATGATCGACGACATCGAGGACGGGAAAATCAACTGCGTTGTCACAAAGGACTTATCCCGTCTGGGAAGAAACTATATCCTGACCGGTCAGTACACGGAAATCTATTTCCCCAGCAAGGGAGTACGCTACATTGCCATCAATGATAATGTGGACACCATCAACGGAGAAAGCGAGCTTGCCCCGTTCTTAAACATCCTGAATGAAATGCACGCCCGACAGACCAGCAAAAAGGTCAAGGCTGCCATGCACACAAGATTTGCCAATGGCGCACACTATGGAGCCTATGCACCGCTGGGCTATGTAAAAGACCCGGACAAAAAAGGTCATCTTCTGATCGACCCGGAAACACGCTGGATTGTAGAGAAGATTTTTGACCTTGCCGTACACGGGAGGGGAGCCGCCAGCATTACACGGATTCTGGTGGAGGAGAAAGTACCTACCCCCGGCTGGCTGAACTATGAAAGATACGGGACTTTCGCCAATATCTACGCCGGTGCGCCTCCAGAAAAAGCCTATGCGTGGACGATTGCACAGGTCAAGAGCATTTTGAAAGAGGAAACCTACATCGGTCACAGCGTTCACAACAAGCAAAGCAACATTTCATTCAAGAACAAGAAAAAGGTGCGGAAGCCGCAGGAAGAATGGTATCGTGTGGAAAATACCCACGAAGCCATCATTTCCGAAGAAGTGTTCCAAAAAGTTCAGGAGCTGATTGCAAGCAGACGCAGACGACAGAAGAATGGCACAACGCAGATATTTTCCGGGCTGGTAAAATGTGCGGACTGCGGATGGTCATTGGCTTATGGTGTAAACAGCCAGAACAAAAATCCCTATGCACACTACCATTGCAGTAAGTACGGACAGGGATTACGCCAGTGTTCCATGCACTATATCCGCTATGATGTGCTGTATGCCTATGTGCTTGCAAGACTGCAATACTGGTCTATGCTGGCACAGAAAGACGAGGACAAGCTGCTGAAACGGCTGCTCAATGCCAGCGACAGAGAAAGAAACTCTGCGAAGAAAAAGCAGGCTGCGGAGCTGAAAAAGGCGGAAAAGCGTAAAGCCGAGGTTGACGGGCTGTTTGCTAAAATGTATGAGGACTGGTCTGCCGGACGCATAACCGAGTATAACTTCAATATGCTGTCCGAGAAGTACCAGAACGAGCAAAGGGAGCTTGAAACAAAAATAAGGCAGCTTCACGAAACGATGGAAGCCGCCGTACAGACCGCAGCGGACGCTGAAAAGTGGATTGCCCTGATGAAACAGTATGTCAACCCTGTGGAGCTGACCGCCGAACTTCTGAACACTCTAATTGAAAAAATAACCGTCCACGAAGCTGTCAAGGGCGAGGACGGAAGCCGTGAAAATCGCAGGAAGTAGAAATCTACTACCGCTTCATCAGGCAAAATCGACTGACCTTTTCTTTTTTCCTTTGACCAAACAATATCTTAGTCCATGTGTTGTATACAATGATGCAAAATAAAAAATCCGTGTGAAATGAATCTTGGAGAAATTGCAGATATCCGTAGCGGACTTGTCCTTTCTCGAAAACAGGCAAGCTCCGACTCCCCGCAGGCGATCCGATACCACCAGCTTAGTCTACGGGCGGTAAAAGCGGAAGGTGAGATTGATCCTGCTGAATTGGAACCGTACTTTGCGAAAGAACCATTGTCACGTCGAATTTTGTCGTAATTCGCATTCGGGGAACAGAGCTTGTGCCGGGGTATCTTTATTGGTATCTGAACACGCCGAAAGCAAAAAGGCAGATCTATCAAAATACCACAAAAAGTATGATCAGCTCCGTAAACGCAAGATATTTTTGCCGCTTGGAGCTTCAGCTGCCCTCGCCGGAAATACAACGCCAGATGGAAGCGCTTCGCTTGCTGGCACAGCAGGAACTACGCCTTCTGCGTAAGTTGGAAGTTGAAAAGCGAAGCTGCTATGAGGCGATGCTGGAACAAATGAATCACGCACAGAGGAAAGGATAACGACTATGACGACAAAATCAGAAATCGAACGCGTTCTTTGGAACGCCTGCGACAGCTTTCGCGGTAAAATTGACAGTTCCCGTTATAAGGACTACATTCTTTCCATGCTGTTCGTAAAATATCTGAGCGACGTTTCGGAGGAAAAACGAGAGCAATACCGGGAGCAATACGACGGTGATGAACGCCGTGTCGAGCGTGCCATGAGCCGTGAGCGTTTTAAGCTGGACGCTACATCTACGTTTGGGTACCTTTATAAAAATCGCCATGATTCCGAAATCGGGCTGAAGATCAACACGGCACTGGCTTCTATTGAAGATCATAACAGCAGCAAGCTTCGGAACGTGTTTCGCTCCATCGATTTCAACTCCAATGTGGACTTTGGTACAGACATCAAGGCAAAAATGCGACCCTCTGCAACCTGCTGGAAGATTTCCACGGACTTGACCTGCGTTCTTCTGCGCTGGACGGTTCTGACATCATCGGTGACGCCTACGAATATATGATTGGCAACTTTGCTTCGGATGCCGGTAAGAAGGGTGGCGAGTTCTTTACGCCGAGCAAGGTCTCCGAACTGGCAGCGGCATTGGTGGATCCGCAAGAAAATGACCGTATCTATGACCCGACCTGCGGCAGCGGTGGTCTCCTGCTCAAGGCATGCAAGCGCGTGCCGGACGGAAAAAGTGGCAGTTTACGGTCAGGAATTAAACGCACAGACATGGGCTCTGTGCAAGATGAATATGTTCCTGCACGAGGTAGACGATGCCCGCATCTGGCAGGGCGATACCCTGAGCAATCCGCAGAACATCGAAAACGATAATCTGATGTTGTTCCAGTGCATTGTAGCAAACCCGCCATTCAGTTTGGACAAATGGGACAGCGGCTTCCTTTCCAATGCGGTTCTGGATGCCAAGGGAAAAAAGCCGGAAAAAATGAACGCTTCTCTGGACCCATGGGGGCGCTTTGATTGGGGCGTTCCACCATCTTCCAAGGGTGATTATGCTTTTGTTCTGCACATGCTCAACAGCCTTGACCGCAGTCATGGCCGAATGGCTGTCGTGCTGCCCCACGGTGTACTGTTCCGCGGTGCGAGCGAGGGCAAAATTCGCCGCCAGATTGTTGAACACAACCTTCTGGATGCTGTGATCGGTCTGCCTGCCAACCTGTTTTATGGCACGGGTATTCCGGCCTGCATTCTGGTGTTCCGCAAGGATCGCATTAGCCGAGGTGTCGATAATGTTCTGTTCATCGACGCTTCCGCAGAGGGCAACTTCGAAAAGGGCAAAAACCAGAACCTTCTGCGGGACACGGACATCCAGAAAATTGTGGATGCCTATAAAAAGCGTGAAACCATGCCAAAATACAGCTATCGTGCGACGCTGGATGAAATCCGGGAGAACGACTACAATCTGAACATTCCCCGCTATGTGGATACTTTTGAAGAGGAAGACCCGGTAGATATTCAGGCGGTGAAGAAAAATATTGCGGATATCGAAGCTGAGCTGGCACAGGTACAGGAGCAGATGAAAAAGTATCTGGATGAGCTGGGGCTCTAAATGTTTAAATGAGGCTATGCACGATTTATGATGCAAAAATTCTGAAATATTGTTGTTTAAATTGTACATTGGCATATGATATACTTTCTTATGGAAGGAAAGCAAGAATATGGCTGATGAAAGCTTATCGACTGCAGGAAGTAACTCGCAGGAGGAAGGAAAAATGGGAGCATTGACGGATTTTTTAGGAGCCGGCGAAGTTGCTACTGCGCTAGGTGGGGTTGTCACTGCATTACTGGATAAACTGGAGCATGCAGTGGGGTGGTGTGCAAATCATGATACACCAAGTCGTACAGCAGTAGATACTTATATTGCAGAAATTCAAAACAGCGACAAGGATCCACTGCTTAAAGCAGCATTGATCAGTAACTCAAAAAAGATTATTAGGGAGTACTGCAACCAAGAAAATATTGTATCTATTGCAATACAATCTGTGAAAAGTGATGCAAAGCCAGAAAATATTGATGATGACTGGCTGGCACAGTTTATGGATAAAGCTCGTCTTGTATCGGCAGAAGAATTTCAGTTGATATGGGGTAAAATTTTGGCGAATGAATGTAACCATCCGGGATGTATACCAAGAGTTTTGTTAGAAATTCTTTCACGGATGGATACACTTGATGCCGAAGTATTCTCTTTTTTGTGTTCAACAACAATTGCTTTGGAAGATGATTTCGCTCCCGTTATAATATACAACAAACTCGAAGATTATAATTTCCCGAAAATGACATTCGACCAATTGCTAGACCTCGAGGCATTGGGCCTAATCAGCACAGATTTTGTCGGATTTCCTGGAGGATTTTATATGTCCGCTTCAAAAGAGAATAGTAGAGTGTGCTATTTTGAAAAATTCAAGTCAGTTAAAAAAGATGAAAAAGTTCCAGTTGGAAATATTATCTATACAAAAGCAGGAAAGGCATTGTACAATTCCATACAATCCGAAAGAATTTCAAACTTTTGGGAGGATCTTATTCTTCCATATTGGAACAGCATGAAAGATATTATTGAATCCCAGACCGAATGAGGACGGCTGAAGTGTGAAAATGAAAGTAGTTGCAATAAAATCTATCGCAGATGTTTCTTCGGGAAATACACCAAGTCGGCGGAAGTCAGAATATTGGAATGGTAGTATTCCATGGATTACCACAGGTGAATTGGAATCTGGATATGTAACGGCATCGAAAGAGTGCGTTACAGAAAAGGCCTTAAAGGAAACTGCACTAAAACTGTATCATAAAGGAACTGTCTTAATTGCAATGTATGGGCAGGGAAAAACGAGAGGTACAGCAGCAGTCCTTGGAATCGAAGCTACTGTAAATCAAGCATGTGCAGCCCTTACCGTACACAGTGGATGTTCAAAATTTCTTTTCTATCAGTTGCAAAATTCATATCATGCAATTCGAAGATTGAGTAATACCGGAAATCAAGAAAACTTGAATGCAGAGATTATCAAAAATTTCAAGATTCTATGGCCAGATGAACTTGAGCAGCAAAAGATTGCTACCATCCTCTCCACACAGGACAAAGTGATCGAGCTGAAAGAAAAACTTCTCGTTCAAAAACAGCAGCAGAAAAAATATCTGATGCAGCAGTTGCTGACCGGGAAAAAGCGGCTTCCAGGATTTGATAGAAAGTGGAATTATGTAAAGGCAAATGAAATTTTTAAGAGCATTGTAGATAAAAGCCATGGTGGTAAACTAGAAGTTCTTTCCTCAACGCAGGACAAGGGTATTGTCCCGCGCAGTCAAGTTGATATCGATATAAAATATAATGAAAACTCGCTATCAACTTATAAAAAAGTTTGTGAGGGAGATTTTGTTATTAGTCTTCGTTCGTTTCAAGGTGGAATTGAATATTCCAATTATGCAGGAATCGTGAGTCCAGCATACACAGTATTGCGCGCAATTGTTAAAATTGATGCTGGCTATTATAAGCAATTTTTCAAGAGTTCAAATTACATTAAACGGTTAAATGTCGCTGTTTATGGTATTCGTGATGGAAAACAAATCAGCTATGATGATTTTGGACAGATTAAAATTCCAGTCCCTCCTATTGAGGAACAACGAGAAGTGGCGAAAATACTAAGCACCACCGACCACGAAATTGACCTGCTCCAAAAATCTATCGAGGCTGAAAAGCAGAAGAAAAAAGCATTGATGCAACTGCTACTGACCGGGAAAGTGAGAGTGAAAATATGAGTGCAGACAAGACGTTTGATGAAGTAAAGGAAAAAGTGTACCAGTACTTAAATGATAGCGAAAATTGGTCGAGTGGCCATGGATGTGCAGCGGCGCTTGATCTGCCCGAAATGGAAGTTCTCAAGGCGTTGGAAGAACTGTGCATAGAGGGCAGGGTAAAGCGCCGCTGCATTCCGCTTGACCGGTCCCCTGAATCAGGAAACAGCGTCTTTTATGGGATTTCTGAATAATAAGGAGGTCAACATGAACCTCGATAAATCCATTTACTCCGAAGCTAACATCAGCAAAAAGCCTGCGCTGGAACTGCTGCAGGCCATGGGGTATACATATCTCTCCCCGGAAGCATGCCGTCAGCAGCGCGGAAGTGGCTACCGGGTGCTGTTGCGGGATGTGCTGCGCGGTCAGCTGCGGAAACTGAACCGCTATACCTACGGCGGTGTGGAAAATGAATTTTCTGCAGTCAACATTGAGCACGCCATGGATGATCTGGAAATACCGCTGACGGACGGTCTTGTGCGCACCAGCGAGAAAATCTATGATGCGCTTATGTTGGGCAAAAGTTATCCCGAAACTGTAGGCGAAGGAAGGCTGCTGAACTTCAACTTGAAGTACATTGACTGGGAGGACCCGACGCAGAACCTTTACCATGTCACGGAAGAATTTGCGGTGGAAAGCGCCGATGGACAGCATGATGCCCGCCCGGACATCGTGCTGTTTGTCAATGGAATTCCGTTTGCGGTGATTGAATGCAAGGCTCCGGATATCCCGGTGGAACAGGCCATTGAGCAAACCTGCCGTAACCAGCAGCCTCACTATATCCCCCAGCTTTTTGCGTTTGCGCAGATCGTAATGGCGACCAATAAAAACGAGGTACGCTATGCAACAACGGGAACACCGAAAAAATTCTGGAGCATCTGGAAAGAGCAAGATGCAGATTTCCTGAACCGGGAAATGGCTCAGCTGATCCCGGATCGGACACCAACGGTGCAGGATAAAGATATTGTTTCCCTGTTTACACCGGTCCGTTTGTTGGAACTGACAAAGTATTTCGTGCTGTTTGACTACAATGTGAAAAAGATCGCCGATATCAGCAATATTTTGCGGTGAAGGAAATTCTGCACACAGTCAAACAGCATGATGAAAAATGAAACCGGTGCGGCGGTGTGATCTGGCATACACAGGGCAGCGGAAAAAGTCTGACCATGGTGATGGTGGCGAAATATTTGCTGCTGGAGCTGCAGGCAGACCATCCACGTGTAGTGATCGTCACCGACCGAAAAGAGCTGGATAAGCAAATCACGGCGACATTCGCGCACACGCGGCTTCGCCCTGCGCGTGCTACCAACGGGCGGCATCTGCTGGGATTGGTTACGGATGAGCGGGTGGACATCGTCACCAGCATCATCAACAAATTCAGCACTGCCGAGCGACTGGACGGTTGCAACAAATCTCGGGACATCTTTGTTCTTGTGGACGAAAGCCACCGCTCCAATTACGGCAAAATGTCACGTAAAATGCGGACGGTTTTTCCAAACGCCTGCTATATCGGTTTTACAGGAACGCCCTTGATGAAGAGCGAGAAGAACACCTTGAAAAAGTTTGGCGGACTGATTCACAAGTATACGATTCAGGACGGTGTAGCCGATGGTGCAATTGTTCCACTGATCTATGAAGGCCGCTTTGTGGAGCAGAAAGTTGACGAAAAGAACATCGACCTATGGTTTCAGCAAGCAACAAAACGCCTGACGGAATCACAGCGGGATGATCTCGCCCGGAAATGGAGCAGCATCCGACGGCTGACCTCTACGGATGCACGCATCAAACGGATCGCTTTGGACATCAACGAGGACTTTTGCCGAACCTATAAAAATACAGGCTTCAAGGGAATGGTCGCCACCAATTACAAGCGGGATGCCGTTCGGTATCTGGAATGCTTTGAGCAATTTGGCGATCTGAACTGCGCTGTCGTGATCTCGGCCCCGGATCTGCGCGAGAGCGTGGATGATGCAGATGAAGGAGCAGACGACAAGGTAGTTGCCTACTGGAATCGGATGATGCAACGCTATGGCAGTGCCGATGATTATGAAGAAGCAATCAAGGCACAGTATCATGCCGGAGAATTGGATCTTGTGATCGTGTGCAGCAAATGGCTTACCGGCTTTGATGAGCCGCTCTGCCAAGTGCTTTACTTGGACAAAGAACTTAAGGAGCACGGTTTGCTTCAGGCCATTGCCCGCACAAACCGCCTGTGCGAGGGCAAAAGCTATGGAATGATCGTGGATTACCGGGGCCTGATCAAAAAATTGGATGAGGCAATGGAGCTTTACAGTGGTGCCGGGCTGGAAAACTTTGATGGGCATGATCTGAAAGGCGTTGTGGTGGACGTGCTCTCTGCGATTGGAACGGTACGCAGCGATTATTCTGCACTGATGGAGTTGCTTTCGGCTGTTCCCGGTCTGACACTTGTCGGAACCGATGCAGAGGCGGTAGAGGTTTTCTTAGCGGATAGTTCGAAGCGGGAAGAGTTTTACAAACGGCTGTGTAACTTTGGTCGCTCCTTGAATCTTGTTCTGAATTCTGAAAAAACACTATGAGGCGCTGGCAGTGGAAGAGCGGGAAAAATATATCAAAGCATTTGGCTTTTTCTCTGCGGTACGGCGCAGCGTGAAACCTCGTTATGGGGATTCAATCGACAATCGGGAATACGAACCTCTGATGCAAAACCTGCTGGACGTACACCTTTCAGTAGAGGGTCTGAAGCGAATCACCGAGCCGGTAGACATTCTGGACAGAGATGCGTTTGAAAAGGAATTAAACGAGTTGGGCTCACTGCGTGCCAAAGCTGATGCGATTCGCACACGGCTCGCCAAGAGTATCAATACGAAGTATCAGGAGAACCCAGCATACTATGAAAATTTTTCCAAGCGCATCAAGGAAGCGCTGGAGCTGTATAAAGCCCGGACGATAACGGAGGCGGAATATCTGGCCAAGATGCGGGATATTCTGGAGGATTACCGCACGGGAAAAAGCGCTATTGCATACCCGGATCGCATCCGAGCCAATGTCCATGCACAGGCGTTCTATGGTGTACTGACTGCGATTTTCTCCAATGAAAAATTGTCAGTGGAGCCTGATTTTGCCGCCGAGATGGCACTGGATATTACGACAATCATCGAAAAGCATAGCCAGGTGGACTGGACCCACAATCTGACGATCCATGATCGAATCTCACAGGATATTGATGATCTGTTTTACCGCTACCAAAAAGAAATGGGCCTGGTACTTTCTTTTGATGTGATTGACATGATTATTGAAAATGTTAAAACAGTTGCGTTGCGGAGGTTTGCATGATACAGATTTGTGCGGTTGAGACGGAGCATGGTTGTATCTGCTATCAGCTGGAACGAAAAAATGTACGCAATATCAATCTTCGGATTCGGACAGATGCCTCTGTTTATGTTTCTGCTCCGAAAGATGTCCCGGAAAGTGTTGTTACACAATTTGTGAAACGACGCAGCCGTTACATTGCTGAGGCACAACAGCAATTTCGAGAATTCCGACAGTACGCACCGCAGCCCCGGCATTATGTCAGTGGGGAAAGTTTTTCCGTGTTGGGGCGCAGTCTGCGTCTGCGGGTAGAGCAAGGAAAAAAGGACGATATACGTTCCGATGGCGTCTATCTCTATCTTACTGTAAAAGATGCAGAAAATCAGGAGCAAAAACAACGTCTTGTTGACCGTTATCTGAATAAGGTGTGCCGCGAAATATTTCAGCAGACGGTGGATCAGCTTTATCCGATATTTCGAAAATATGATGTGCCATTTCCACGAATCCATATTCGATCGATGGACACTCGATGGGGATCTTGTCTTCCACAGAAAGCTATCATTACATTGAACCGGCACTTGCTCGAAATGCCCGTCAGTTGCATTGAATATGTAGTATTGCACGAGTTTTGTCATTTTCTATACCCAAACCACTCGAAGGATTTTTATGCGATCCTGACAACACTCATGCCCGATTGGCAGCAACGCAAAAAACTGTTAGACAAAAATGCACAGTTTGAATTGTGAACACACAGTACACGAGTGTAAAAGAGCGTTTTTCAAAACGCGTAGCGTGCAGTCAATGGGTATAGCTCAAGGGCTTGGGATTTCCCAACAAGCATTTTGCAACGCAAAATAGCGGCTGTATATACAGCCGCCCTGCTTGCTATAGTTGTACTGGGAATGGAATGTGCTTATATAATATCGCTTTTTTCTGAGACTCTTCTCATTTTGTGACTGCTATACTAAACTTATCAAAAATCTTGAGAAAAATGACGCTGTGCAGATCGGATAATTCATGCTGGAAACGAATTATGCCAAGCGTACAGTATTAGGCTAGCACACAGGTTCTGTTGAACAGGATTTCAAAAAGCCACGGGGTGAAGTACAATGGAAAGATCTATATCGCAACGTTTCACAGCAATGCTGCTTTGCGTCTGTCTAATGATCGGGTCCTTACCTTTTTCTGCTTTGCATGGATATGCGAGTAAAAATGAAAGGTCTGCTATCGGTGAACTGGGTGGTTATTTGCAAGGAGCCTTGCAGACGATTGAAAAGACATATGCGGAACGAAAGTTTACTGCTGCACAGGGGCATGGATTTGCGGCAGAACGTGCAAATAATCTCTCGGATGTTCTGCATGGAGAAAAGGCAGCCATTATAGGAGATAACAACGCTAAAAATGGTGCAGACCGTAAAATTCTTAACCGAGATGGAACGACTACCTATATTCAAGATAAATATTATTCCACTGCCAGTGGTTCTGTGAACGCTGCATTTGACAGTGTTACAGGAGAATATCGATATCTTACTTCTGACGGAACAGCAATGTGGCTGGAAGTTCCTTACGACCAATACGAAGAAGCGCTCCGCTTGATGCAAAAGAAAATCAGCGAGGGGAAAGTTCCGGGTGTTTCGGATCCTTCTGAAGCTGTGAATTTTGTAAGGCAAGGAAAGTATACTTATAAACAAGCCCAAAACATTGTCAAAGCGGGAAATATTGACTCCTTGAAATATGATGCCACAAACGGTGTGATCACTGCAGCGAGTTCATTTGGCATCAGTTTTGCACTTGATTTTATTTCTTGCAAAATGAATGGCGAAAGCTTTCAAGATGCCACGAAAAATGCTGCACTGAATGGCCTTAAGACAGGCGGCTTCGTCTTTGCAACTTATGTGATCTCAAGTCAGCTTGCAAAAACCGGGCTTAAAACTGCACTTCAGCCTACGACAGAGGCTATTGCGAAATCGCTGGGTAACGGTGTTTCCACTGCTATTCTGAATGCATTCGGTGAAAATACGTCTGCTCTTACAGCAAGCCAAATTACTGCCCATGTGGCCAATATTCTTCAAAATCAGATTATCACATCGGGTGTTATCGTCGTTGCCTTGTCTGTGGGTGACATCATGGATTTGTTCCATGGACGAATTTCTAAAGAACAGCTTTTGAAAAATTTGGTTATTACTGTCGCATCTGTAGCGGGAACAACAGCTGGCGGCATTGCTGGTGGTGCAGTTGGTTCAACACTTTTGCCTGGTGTAGGAACAGCGGTCGGGACCTTTGTCGGTGGCATGGCTGGTGGGGCGGCTTCCAGTTATGTGAGCAATGCACTTCTCAGTAAAATTTATGCAGGCGATGCACAGCAGATGTATGATATTATTTCAGAGCAGTTTCAGGCACTGAGCAACGATTATCTCATCAGTGAAGCAGAAGGAAAAGCAATTACAGAAAAGCTTCGAAATTCCTTGTCAGGTGACACTTTGAAAGAAATGTACTCCAGTGAAGACCGGGAAGCTTTTGCCGTAAATTTAATGGAACCTCTTTTTGAGGAAGAAGTCCAATCTCGTGCAAAAATTGCCCTTCCTACAGAAGATGATGTTCGCACTGAGATGAAAACATCATTGCAGGAAATTGTATATATTCATTGAAAGAGAGAAGGTTCGTATGCAGGAAGATACATTTTTACTCAGTGTGCTTGCCAAATTTCCGAATGTAGAAAAGACGAAAGTGCGATTCTCAACAGTTGCTGTTAATGACCTTCCTTTCTTGAAGTTATGCCGCCTTCTTGCGGAAAACGGACGTGTTATTGAGATTGATGCGGAAACGCAGTATGCTGTCGTTGCAATCGCGGCGTCACCAACCAGTCTGAATGAAGGTGTTGCTGCAATACTTTTGAAAAATAAGATTTTATATATTGCGTCATATGCCAAAGAAGGTCTGATCAAACAGCATTCAACCGAAAAAATCATTCAAAGATTAACGGAGCTCGTAAGATAATGCAGGACACGAAAACTACCCCAAAGAATACCTTGCCAATCACGTGGATTGTAGTGAGCATTCTGACTATGATTTTGCTTGGAGCAGGAGTGATCCTTATGCGGGAAATATTTGATGACATTCTGAAATTCAGGCTGTAACACCGGTCCAAACGGGTTATGAACAAGCATACATTTATTTTACATCTACAGGCATCAATGGATGGAGACTCATCCAAAGGAACAGACGGAGGTGGTGCAATCGAGTATGGCACACTGAGGACGCTGAAGCCGTTGCCTGCACGGTTTTGATAATACAATTTTGTATACTGGCTCCTATGCAATTGTTGGCACAATGGTCATTCGAATCTCTTATATTTATACAACTGAAGAACAATATGAAATGACCAACCGAATTACGAAAGAGCTTACAAAGTTGGAAAAAACTGATGCAGAATAAATAAGTAGTGTCCAAGTTGTTGAAAATTCGATGTTTCGTCCTATTGACGGTTTTGTGCAGAACAGCTATAATATAATCGATATTATCATAATTCAAATTATATTAAGCAAGAGGTGAACGGTATGGACTTCATCGGCAGAACATCCGAACTGGCAACTCTGAATGCAGAATTAGAGCGTGGCAGCGGTTTTGTGGTGATCTATGGCAGACGGCGCGTTGGAAAAACGACGTTGATTAAAGAGTTTATCAAAGATAAACGTGCGTTCTACTTTTTGGCAACCACAGAAAGTGAAGCCCAGAGCATGAAGCGGTTTGCCGGGGTGCTTTCCCGTACCACGAAGAATCCCATGCTCAGCAAAGTCACATTCACCGACTGGCTGGATTTATTCCAAGTGGTAGCAGACGACCACCCGGACGAGAAAAAGGTGCTTGTCATTGATGAATTTCCGTATCTGGTCAAGACGAACCCGGATTTCCCGTCCATCTTGCAAAACGCATGGGATGAAGTGCTGAAAGACCATAACGTGATGCTGATTCTCTGCGGTTCCCTCATCAGCATGATGAAAAAACACGCTCTGGCATACGACAGCCCGCTCTATGGCCGTAGAACGGCACAGATTCGGCTGATGCCTTTGCAATTCACGGATGTGTATGCGGCGCAGAACCTGTCGTTTGAGCAGGCTGTGGAGCAGTATGCCATCACGGGCGGCGTACCGAAATATATGGAGTTTTTCCAGACGGACGAGCCGCTGGTGGAGCAGATTCGGCGTGTGGTACTGTCGAAAAATGGCTTTTTGTATGAAGAACCTGATTTCCTGCTCAACGAGGAAGTGCAGACGCCTATCAACTATTTCTCCGTGCTAAAAGCGATTTCGGACGGCAACCACAAGCTGAGCAAGATCGGCATGACGATGGAACAGGACACTTCGGCTATTACGCCGTACCTTAAAACACTGATCGACCTTGGTTTTGTTATCAAGAACGTTCCCATCACCGAAAAGAATCCAGAGCGTTCTCGGAAAAGCCTGTACTATCGCAGCCGCGCCGGTCTCGTCGGTGATCGACCACAGCTCGGGGGCAACCTTTGCCAGCTTGCCGTCTGCACCATAGGCGTAGAGCGTCAGATCGGAGGCACTGCCGGACAGGTTGTTCATACGGAAGGCTACCATGGTGTTGGGATGCACGTTGCAGATGGTCGCGGTGTTGTGCCAGCTTGCAACCGTACCTTCACCGCCATCCTGCTCAAACTGATCCTGCGAAAGAACACATTTCTTGCCGCCTGATCGAGATCGACCTCGCGGTACGGAAGCTCGGGCAGGTAGACAAAGCGGTCCTGCAGGCGGAGCAGCTCAAGATAGCCGGTGGGGCAGTAGAGTGCATTTCCGCTGTTGCCGGTGTACATGCCAATGGCCATATTATTGTAGCCGTACTTGTTGGATACATCCATCGTAAAGACAGTCTCGCCGGTTTCAAAGTCGAGAATGATGTACTGCCACATACCCGTGGTCAGATCCTGCACATAGCCGTAGATATAGCCCGTTGCGGTGGAGAGCTTCATGATCGCGGTGTCGCTCAGATCGTTTCGGGTCCAGATGCTCTTCATCTCGTAGCCGCTGTCGGTTTTCACGGTGTCCACGCGCTCGACACCGGGGGCGATCATGGCATTGCCCTTCATCAGCCAGTTCTGGTCATAAATGTTGGCGTAGCTCTGGATCGAAGAATCGTTGTTGGGGTCGGCAAGGCCTGCGTTGCCCGCGCCGAACCAGTTGC
>VOFB01003162.1_pt1 | contig 15377 bp, 25 predicted proteins | sample 5384141 | NCBI WGS metagenome assembly VOFB01 (sample SAMN12384721, study PRJNA508395) | human gut metagenome | isolation source: healthy gut A | host: Homo sapiens | reverse complement strand
AGCAAAACATCCTTGAAAAACAGCAAAATCTTCTGAGATCTCCAAAATCCGCTAAAATAAAACTATGCCTTATCGTACCCATGAGCCTGGAGGAAAAGCTGGATTTTTCCGTTTTCTCGTCAAGCTGGGCTTCAAAGGAGATCGAGGTCGGGTTCCCGCCGCCAGCGAAACGGAGTACGAATTTCTGCGCGCGCTCATCGAACAGCACCTCATCCCGGACGACGTGACGGTGCAGGTGCTCACCCAGTGCCGCGACCATATCATCCGCAGAACCTTCGACGCCCTCAAGGGCGCGCCCAGCGCGGTGGTGCATTTCTACAATTCCACCAGCGTGGCGCAGCGCGAGCAGGTGTTTAAAAAATCGAAGGAGGAGATCAGGAAGATCGCCACGGACGGCGCGGCGCTCGTCAAGCAGCTCGCGGCCGAATACGAGGGCAATTTCCGCTTTGAATACAGCCCCGAAAGCTTCACGGGCACCGAACCGGAATACGCGCTGGAGGTCTGCAACGCGGTGCTGGACATTCTGGAGCCCACGGCCGAAAAGCCGGTAATCATCAATCTGCCGGTCACCGTGGCCATGAGCATGAGCCATGTGTATGCCAACCAGATCGAATACATGAGCGACAACCTGAAGTATCGTGAGCACGTCATCCTCAGCCTGCACCCGCACAACGACAGAGGCTGCGGCGTAGCCGACACGGAGCTGGCGCTTTTGGCCGGGGCAGACCGCGTGGAGGGCACGCTGTTCGGCAACGGCGAGCGCACGGGCAACGTGGACATCGTTACCGTCGCCATGAATATGTACAGCCACGGCGTGGACCCCGGGCTGGATTTTTCCGACATGCCCGCCATTGTTGCCGAATACGAAAAGGTCACGCGCATGCATGTATATGAGCGCGCGCCCCTACGCCGGAGCGCTGGTGTTCGCAGCGTTCAGCGGCGCCATCAGGACGCCATCGCCAAGGGCATGAAATGGCGCGGGAGAAAACCTTTACGAATGGACCGTCCCCTATCTTCCCATCGACCCCCACGACGTGGGCCGCGAATATGAAACGGACGTCATCCGCATCAACAGCCAGTCCGGCAAGGGCGGCATCGGATATATCCTGGAGCAGAATTACGGCTACGATCTGCCGCCCAAGATGCGCGAGGCGTTGGGCTACGCGGTGAAGGATGTCAGCGACCATCTGCACAAGGAGCTGAACCCCAAGGATGTTTACGGCATCTTTGAAAGCGAGTTTCTCAATAAGGAAACGCCCTTTGCCATTCCCGAGGCCCATTACATCCAGAAAAGACGGCATTTACGCGATGGTCACCGTCACGGAAAACGACATTACCATGGAGTATACCGGCAGGGCAACGGCCGCCTGGATGCGGTTTCCAACGCCATCAAAAAAGGCAGCGGACGGGATTTCTCGGTGCTCACCTACAAGGAGCACGCGCTGGAGACAGGCTCCACCAGCCACGCCGTGGCCTATGTGGGCCTGACGTGGGCCGACGGAGAAACCACATGGGGCGCGGGCCAGCACACGGATATCATGGTGGCCAGCGTCAAGGCACTGGCAAAGCGCCATCAACAATCACGAATGGCGCCGGCAGAGCGAACTGTTTTGATTTGACGGAAACACCCGTCCCAAAAACACAACACCGGAGGGAGAAGCAAAACGATGGGAATGACAATGACACAGAAGATCCTGGCGGCGCATGCCGGGCTGATTCCGTTGTATCGGGCCAGCTCATCGAGGCAAAGCTGGATATGGTGCTGGGCAACGATATCACCAGCCCCGTGGCCATCAACGAATTTGAAAAGGCGGGGCTTTGACGCCGTGTTCGACAAAACAAAGATCAGCCTGGTGATGGACCATTTCGTCCCCAATAAGGACATCAAAGCCGCAAGCAGGCCAGGCAGAGCCGCATGTTTGCGGACAAATACGATATCCTGAATTTCTACGATGTGGGGAAATGGGCATCGAGCACGCGCTGCTGCCCGAAAAAAGGCCTTGTGGCCGCAGGCGACTGCATCATTGGCGCGGATTCCCACACCTGCACCTATGGCGCGCTCGGCGCGTTTTCCACGGGCGTGGGTTCCACGGACATGGCCGCCGGCATGGCCACCAGGCCAGTGCTGGTTCAAGGTGCCCGCCGCCATCCGTTTCAACCTGACAGGCGCTTTACAGGGCCATGCCAGCGGCAAGGATGTGATCCTGCACATAATCGGCAGGATCGGCGTGGACGGCGCGCTTTATAAAGCATGGAGTTCGGCGGGCCGGGGCTGGCCGGCCTTTCCATCGACGACCGTCTCTGCATCGCGAACATGGCGATCGAAGCCGGAGCGAAAACGGCATCTTCGAGGTGGACGACGTGACCCGCGCCTACATGGACGGCCGGGCCACGCAAACCGCCCTATACCGTGTATGCTCCCGGACGCAGACGCGCCGTATACGAGCAGGTAATCGACGTCGACCTTTCCGGCCATCCGGCCTACAGTTGCCTTCCCCATCTGCCCGAAAACACAAAGACCATCGACGAGGCTGCGGCGCTGAACGTGAAGATCGACCAGGTGGTCATCGGCAGTGCACCAACGGACGCATTGTGACATGGCCGCGGCGGCGGCCATCCTCAAAGGGCAGACAAGGTGGCCCGCCGCGTGCGCGCCATCATCATTCCCGCCACGCAGCACGTCTATAAGGAGGCCTCCGTGAAGCTGGGTATGGACACGTTCATCGACGCGGGCTGCGTTGTGCACACCCACCTGCGGCCCCTGCCTGGGCGGCTACATGGGCGTTCTGGCCGAGGGCGAGCGCTGTGTTGCCACCACCAACCGCAACTTTGTTGGCCGCATGGGCCATACCGCCAGCGAAGTGTATCTCGCAAGCCCGGCCGTCGCCGCGGCAAGCGCCATTGCCGGGCACATCGCCAGCCCGGAGACAGTGTAAGGAGGAACGGCACAATGGTACAGGGCAAAGTTTCAAAATATCCCGACAACGTAGATACCGACGTCATCATCCCCGCGCGCTACCTGAACACGGCCGACCATAAGGAGCTGGCCGCCCACTGCATGGAGGACATTGACGCGCAGTTCAAAAACAACGTGAAAACCGGGCGACATCATGGTGGGCGGGCCGGAATTTTGGCTGCGGGTCGTCGCGCGAGCACGCGCCCATTGCCATCAAGGAGGCGGCGTGGCCTGCGTCATCGCCAAAATCCTTTGCGCGCATTTTCTTACCGCAACGCCATCAACATCGGCCTGCCCATTTTCGAGTGCGAGGCCGCCAGCGACGGCATCGCCGCGGGCGACGAGGTATCCGCTGGATTTCGACACCGGCCTCATCACCAACCTGACAAAAAACGAGACGTATCAGGCCCAGCCTCTGCCCCCGTTCATTCAAAGACATCATCGTGCCGCCGGGCGCCTGAAATTGAAAGGCCATCGCAGGGCGCGGGGGCCCGGAACAGATGAAAATGAACGCATTACCGTCATCAAGGGCGACGGCATCGGCCCGAGAGATTGTCCCAGGCGATGCGCGTGCTGGATAAAATTGCGGAAAAGCACGGGCACCATTTCATTATAAAATATTGGCAGGCGGCTGCGCCATCGACGCGGTGGGCAAACCCTGCCGGAGGCGAAAGCCATGGAGGCCTGCCTAAAGGCCGACAGCGTACTGCTCGGCGCGGTGGGCGGCCCCAAGTGGGACCAGGTGGACCAGGCCATCCGCCCGGAAAAGGCGCTTTTGGGCATCCGCAAGGCAATGGGCTTGTATGCCAACATGCGGCCCGCCAAGCTGTTTTCAGAGCTGGCCGGCGCTTCGCCGCTGAAAAACGGGGGTGGCGGGCCGGCATCGACTTCATGGTGGTGCGCGAGGTGATCGGCGGCATCTACTTTGGCGAGCACAAAACCGAGACCGTAAACGGCGAAAAAGCGCGTGGCCACGACGTGATGCCCTATGCTGAGCATGAGATCGAGCGCATTCTGCGCGTGGGCTTTGAAACGGCCATGAAGCGCCGCAATAAGCTGACGGTGGTGGACAAGGCGAACGTGCTGGACACCAGCCGCCTGTGGCGCGCCGTGGCCGCGCGCGTGGCCGGGGACTACCCGCGTAGAGGGTCAACTATACTGGTGGACAACGCGTCCATGCAGATCGTGAAAGACCCGTCCCAGTTTGACGTGATCGTGACGGAGAACATGTTCGGCGATATTCTTTCGGACGAAGCCAGCATGATCACGGGCAGCATCGGCATGATTCCCGTCCTCCAGTTTGGGCGAAGGCACGCGCGGCTATATGAGCCATCCACGGCAGCGCGCCGGACATTGCCGGGCAGGACAAGGCCAACCCCATCGGCACCATCCTCTCCGCCGCCATGATGCTGAAATACTCCTTCGGCCTTGCAGAGGAAAGCGACGCCATTGAGGCCGCGGTGAACCGGGTGCTGGAAAAAGGCCTGCGCACGGGCGACATGATGAGCGAGGCTGCACGCCTGTGGGCTGCAAAGCCATGGGTGACGCCATATGCGCAGAATTTGAGGGGCCATGCCGCACGCTCCGCGGCTGGTGCCTCAAGCGCGCACAATAAAACGGGACGGCAGAAAAAAACACCGTTTCTGCGCCGCCGCTCTTTTAGGGGAAAAGTATAAAGGTTTGGGAACAAAGAATCCCGGCCGCTGCGTTACCTTGCGCAGGGCCGGGATTTTCGTTCGGCTCGGGCGCGCGCCGCTGTGCGACGGGCGCCTTTCCCTTGCCCGCCGCGCCGGGCCGGGCGCAGGCCAAGCTTGCCGTATTCATAGCAGCGCCGGCACATATACTCCTGAAGCTCCCTCGTAGCTCTCCACCATTGCAAGCAGGTCGGGTCTTCATCATCCGTGCCCAGGCGCCGGGCGATGCGTTCCCGCGCATCGCCCGCCCCTCCAGATGCGGCTTGCTTTTGAACCGGGACGAAACTCATGCCGAACAATGTGGGAAAGCGGCACGCGGTATTCCTCCAGAATATATTCCCCGTGCATCAGATTATAAATAATTTAAAGAAATCCATAAACCCAAACCTTTCTATCCCCATTTTAAATCCCTATATTGGTATTGTCAATACCTATTTTAGCCATTTCAGATTGTGCATATTTGCAAATCCAACCTGTACACTTAAGTTGTACAGGCGGTGAAAAAATAAGGGGAACAGCTATGCAGACTACCGGGATGAAGTTGGTCTGAAAATCAAATATTATCGTTTGAAAAGGGATATACTCAAAGATCAGTTGGCCAAACGAATCGGTATTGAAGGAAATCATCTGAGCAAAGATCAGACGAGCCAAAGTTGGCGTCTCTTTAGACATGCTGTTTGACATTGCCAACGCATTGGGAATTGATGCGTATAAGCTTCTCATGTTTGATTAAATGGTGCTGAAATGGCTATGCGGATGTGCTGTGGGCCAACCTGCTGCCGCTGCTGGCCATCTGCTTCATCACCACGCCGCTGGTGTACGGCGTTACGGCCTGGGCCGTGCAGCTCACCATGCGCGCCATTCAGAAAAAGAGGCCCGTCATGATTGAGGCTGTCACCACCTCGCCGCTGTTCGGCATCGTGCTGTGCATCGGCACGTTCCAGATCGGGCGCTGGGTCCAGAAAAAAACAGGGCTGACACTGGCAAACCCGCTGGTCATCGCTATTCTGCTGTGCATCGGCGTGCTGCTTATATTCGACATTCCTTACGAGGATTTCGCCATTGGCGGCGATATCGTGAACATGATGCTCGGCCCCGCCACGGCTGTGCTCGCCTTGAACATCTACAACCAGTATGCCGTGCTCAAGCGCCACTTCGTACCCGTTTTAGTGGGCTGCACCGCGGGCAGCCTGTTCAGCCTGGCAAGTGTGCTGCTGCTGTGCCGCCTGTTCCGGCTGGACGAAGCCGTCACCGCCGCGCTGCTGCCCAAAAAGCTGCACCACGCCCATCGCCGTAGGCATTGCCGAAAGCCATGGCGGCATCGCGGCCATCACCATGGTGGCCGTGCTCGTCACCGGGTTCATCGGCGCGGTGTGCGCCCTTTGTTCGCCAAGCTGATGCACGTGACGGAGCCTGTGGCCGAGGGCCTTGCCATCGGCGCATGCAGCCATGCGCTGGGCACCACAAAGGCGGCGGAGCTGGGCGAAGTTCAGGGGCGATGAGCGGCATCGCCATCGGCGTATGCGGGCTGATCACCGTGGTCGCGGCGCTGTTTCTGTGAGCACGGCATACCGGAGCATTCAAAAAGCGCGTGTGGGCTTCCACACGCGCTTCATTTTATACCGTTTTATTGCCCGCAGCCCGGACCGGGCTGCACGGCGGCTGCCTATTCATACAAAACCTGCCCCGCAAACACACAGACCACCCGCTTCAGATCCGGGTGCTCCGCCATCAGCTGGTGCGCTGCCGTCAGCACGGCGCCCGCGCTGGGCGAAGCCGGAATGGCGTCTGTCTCCAGCACCTCACGCGCCGTGACGTTGGCCGTATGGCTGGGCACGGCCATCACGGCATCCACGATGTACGGGTTATAGTTTTTCCGGCACAAAGCCCGCGCCCAGGCCCGGGATGTTGTGCCGTCCGATGTACCCGCCGCCGATGGCCTGGCTCTCGTAAGGCTCTACGGCAACCACCTTTTTTACATCCGGGTACCATGCCTTGATGTATTCGCCCACGCCCGTAATAGTGCCGCCGCTGCCTACGCCCGCAACAACCGCGTCCAGCGCGCCGCCCGTTGCCTTGGCGATGTTCGGGCCCGTTACACGGCGGTGAAATTCAGCGTTCAAGTCATTGTCGAAATAGTTCAGGAAATAGCCGCCCGTCTGCTCCACGGCCTCCTGCGCGCGCTGCTCCACGCCCCTTCGGCCGTAAACATAATTGAAAGCACGATCTGCGCGCCGAACTTCGTCAGCATCTGCTGGCGCTCCAGCGGCACGGTGGCCGGCATGCAGAGCATCAGCGGGTGGCGGCTGTGAGCGCAGGCCACGGCCAGCGCCACGGCAAAGCTGCGCTGGAACACTCGATCACCGTCTGGCCCGGCTGCAAAGGCCTTTTTCCCGTGGCCAGAGCCAGCATTCCTTCGGCCAGCGCGTCCTTGCGGAGCCGTCGTCGTCCCGCCGTAGGCCAGATATGCATACAGGGAATCCGGCAGATCGTACTTCGCACAGTACCCGAAAGCGCCACCACGGGGCGGCTGTACAGCGTTTCATAATAGCTTTTGTGGATATTCAAAACGAAACAGCTCCCTTCCCGCGAAACCGCACACAATATCACGATTATTATACTATAAAATCCCAGTTTTGGGAATGCGTTTTCCATAAAATTTGCATTTCGCCGCCGGCATGCGCCAAGCGCACAAAAAGCTGCAAAAAAATGGGCAAACCGCTGAAAAGGCCTTGACTTTACACCGCATGTGCGGTATAATGAACAAGCTGTGTAAAGCGGTTTTGCTTTACACAATGATTTTGAGAAAAGGAGCGGCCGCGGTGGTTACAAAAAACCTCGAAATTTCGTACCTGCTTGATTTTTACGGCGACGTGCTGACGGAAAAACAGCGCGACGTGATGGAGCAGTATTACAACGACGACCTCTCCCTTTCTGAGATCGCGGACAACTTCGGCATCACCCGCCAGGGTGTACGCGACGCCATCAAGCGCGGCGAGGGTACGATCCTGGAGCTGGAGGACAAGGTCGGCTTTGCGCGGCGGTACCGCGCTGTACAGGAGGGCATTGAATCGCTGGAGCAGCTCGCCCGCGACATCAATTTCTACAACAACAATTACGCGATGTCCGAGGACATCCACCGCGCTGCGGACGAGATGCTGCATATCATCAACCGCATGAGCGAGGCGTGAACAGCGCTGCATAACGAACGGAAAGCGAGGCGTGCCGCCGATGGCATTTGAGAGTTTAAGCGATAAGCTGGCTTCGGTATTCAAAAAGCTGCGCGGCAGGGCAAGCTGACCGAGCAGGACATTAAGGACGCTATGCGCGAGGTGCGCATGGCCCTGCTGGAAGCGGACGTCAACTATAAAGTTGCGAAAGATTTTATCGCCGGCGTCACCCAGCGCGCCATGGGACAGGAGGTCATGGAGAGCCTGACCCCTGCGCAGCAGGTCATCAAGATCGTCAACGACGAGCTGACGGAACTGATGGGCGGCAGCGAGGCCGCGCGCATCCACATCAAGTCCAAGCCGCCGACGGTGATCATGATGTGCGGCCTGCAGGGTGGGGCAAAACCACGCATACCGCCAAGCTGGCCAAACACTTTATCAAGGAGGGCCACCGCCCGCTGCTCGCCGCATGCGATATTTACCGCCCCGCCGCAGTCGATCAGCTGAAGATCGTAGGCGAAAAGGCCGGTGCGCCGGTGTTCGCCCTTCCGGGTGAAAAAGCCCGAGGCCATTGCCAAAAGGCCGTGGCCCACGCAAAGGACTACGGGAACGACATCGTCATCCTCGACACGGCGGGCCGCCTGCATGTGGACGGGGACCTGATGGCCGAATTGCAGCGCATCAAAAAACGTCCAGGTGGACGAAACGCTGCTCGTCATCGACGCAATGGCCGGCCAGGACGCTGTGAATGTAGCCAAAAAGCTTCTCTGAAAGCACCGGCCTGGACGGCGTTATCCTGACGAAGCTGGATGGCGATACCCGCGGCGGCAGTGCGCTTTCCGTGCGTGCCGTTACAGGAAAGCCCATCAAATTCGCCGGTATGGGCGAAAAGCTGGACGACCTGGAGGTATTCCATCCCAGCCGCATGGCCAGCCGCATACTGGGCATGGGCGACGTACTGAGCCTTATAGAAAAGGCGCAGGACACCGCCGACCAGAAAAAGGCCGAAGAAACCGCCAAGCGCCTGATGCAGAACAAATTCGACATGAACGATATGCTGGATCAGTTCGAACAGGTAAAGAAAATGGGCGGCGCTGCCGCCATGATGTCCATGTTCCCGGCGCGGACGCATTTCGGACGACGAACTGGACAAAAGCGAAAAAGAGCTTGGCCGCATGAAGGCTATCATCCAGAGCATGACAAAGGGCGAACGCGCCAAACCCTCTATCATTGACCCCAAACGCAAGCGCCGCATTGCCGCCGGCAGCGGAACGCGCGTGGAGGACGTTAACCGCCTGCTTCGCCAGTATGAACAGATGCAGAAGATGATGAAGCAGTTCAAAAAGAGCCCCAAGGGGTTTGGGCGCGGCATGAAAGGCCTGGGCGGCATGTTCCGCTAAGCGCCGCTTTTTATTTCCGGTAATCACGGGGCTTTGCCCCGCTGATATACAGTTTTTAAAAATTACAGGAGGTGACAGGATTGGCTGTTAAAATCAGACTGCGCCGTATGGGCGCGAAGAAGGCTCCCTTCTACCGTATCGTGGTGGCGGATTCCCGTTTCCCCCGCGACGGCCGTTTCATCGAAGAGATCGGTTACTATGACCCGACCAAGGAGCCCGCTGTTGTCCAGATCGACGCTGAGAAGGCGAAGAAGTGGATTGCGACCGGCGCTCAGCCCACCGATACCGTTCGTGTTCTGCTGAAGAAGAACGAGATTCTGTAATCGTGAAGGAGCACACAATGGAAGAGCTATTATTAGCAGTCGCCAAAGGCCTTGTGGAAGACAAGGACGCCGTAAAGGTTACGGTGGACGAGGCCAATGAGGACGGAATCATCGTGTATCACCTCACCGTTGCGGAGGACGACATGGGCCGCGTCATTGGCAAGCAGGGCCGCATCGCCAAGGCGATCCGCGTGGTCATGCGTGCTGCCGCCGTGCGCGAAGGCACCAAGGTCATGGTGGAGATCGGCTAAAATACGGTTCGGCCGCCAACGAAAATGGCTGTCGCAAAGTGCTTTTGAAGGGCATTTTGCGACAGCCATTTTTTGGTTTCCACTGCTTTCGTTACAACGCGGATACAAAAAACGTCTATATTGAATACAGCAGACAGAGCCGGACATATCCGGGAAACATCCACGTAAGGAGGAGCTTCTATGAAAAAACATGTCTGTGCCGCCGCGCTGGCGCTGTGCTTTGTTCTGGCCGCGTGTGCGCGGAGCCGGGCGCTTCTTCCGCCTCCGTGCCATCCTCTTCCGCCGCAGCCTCCTCCCTACCGCCGGCTTCCGGCACGGCCGGACAGGCAGCGCCGCCTTTGGACCTTCCCTATGAAAAGATTCAGCCTGTGGCGGATCACGCCACACCGTACCCGTACCTTGCCTGCGGCTTTGACGGCAGCGGACCTGTGTATTACACCATGTGCCGAGGCGGCCTGTGGGGCCTGATGCGGGAAGATTTCACCGTTGTGCTGGAATGCCGCGCACCGCAGCCCGTGGCGCGGTGCCATCTGGGGCACTGGTCATGGGGCAGCGACGGAATGAACTGGGATGAACTGGATGCAGTCAACGCCCGCTTGTCCGAAACCGGGGACGGCGCATTGGAAGTGGGGCACGGCGGCAGCGGCACACTTTTTATTGGGACGTGGCCGCATCCGCGCCCGGCTTCTGCCGGACGGGTGAAGCCGCACAAGCCCCTTCTCCTGTCACCGCCGCCGATTATGAGCGATACGGCGTATTCCTCCCCGTTCAGCTTTCCGTCATGGCTGAAAGCGAGATGACGGGCGGGCTGTATCCCCAGCCCATCGGCAGCGCTTTCTGCTACAATTTCGCCGGGCCCGCCGAGGCGGATGCGCCGCACCTGCTCACCGAAGAAGCCTACGAGGCTGCGGGCTGGTTTCGGGAAGGACTCGGCTCCGTATATAAGAATGGCAAGACCGCCTATCTCAACGCCGAAGGCCGGGCCGTGACGGATTTTCTTTACGACGGCGTGTGGGCGGTTCGCTGCGCCACACAAAGCGTGCTGGACGAAAAAAACAGCCACTTATGCAGACGAGGCCGTGTATGCCGCCCGGGCTGCGGCTACCCGCTTCGCAGCGGCTACGCCCCCGTGTGCCGGGACGGGCTTTGGGGCTTCCTCAATGCCGACGGCGCGGGAAGCCGTTCCCTGCCGCTACGAATACGCCTGTCCCACGCCGGATGGTCTTGCACTGGTACGCGAAAACGGCGTGTGGAGCCTTGTTGAGCCCGCGGCACTGGCGGCGTGAACTCCGTTTTCGCGCCTGCGGCGCCACTGTGAAGTCCGCCGGGCAAGCGGCTGCCGCCCACCTTTCCGTACGTCTTGTGCAGCCTCGACCGCCGCACGCTGCCGCCCGCGTGCGCCCTTTTCCCCCTGCGCGAAACAGCACCGCGCCCATCCCGGCAGGAACCGGGCGGGGCGCGGTGCTGTTTTTTGTCTTTGCCCATGCTGACACGGCAGTCATCTGCACAGGCAGCGCCTGCCGCGAAGCGGACGGAATGGCACGTATGGTCCAATACCGTCCGGGATTTTTTCGTGCCTGTTCACTCGTTTTCCGGCCCGCCGCCCGCCGCAGTGCGCTGTGTTTCATAGCCGTCCAGAAAGCTGCGGAGCTGCCGTCTTGCGTCCATCCCAGCGCCATGTTCAAATTGACATGATGCATGCTTCGGAAGATATTTACGTCTGCCTGCGGATTCGTTTTGCGCAGTGCCGCAATGAGAGCCTTTGTTTCGCTGCGTGCGCCGTGCATGCCTTCATCCGCTTCCTGCTCGGTGAAACGGCAGGCGCACTGCAGAAATGTCAGACCGTTGTAGCGTTTCCACGCCAAAATATCCGTCTCACGCACCAGGTACAGCGGACGGATAAGCTCCATACCCGGATAATTGGTGCTGTGCAGTTTCGGCATCATGGTCTTGACCTCCGCGCCCCACAGCATGCTCATATAAGCGTCGTTTCGATCACGTCGTCGAAAATGGTGCCCCAGCGCGATCTTATTGCAGCCCAGCGCCCGTGCGTTTTTATACAGATGTCCGCGCCGCATGCGCGCGCACAGATAACACGGCGACTGTTCGATATTCACCACTGTGTCAAAGATATCCGTCTCGAAAATATGCAGCGGCACCCCCATGAGCGCGGCGTTGCGCTCGATCATGGCGCGGTTTTCCGGGCGGTAGCCCGGGTCCATACACAAAAATTCCAATTCAAACGGAACGTCGCTGTGCTTTTGCAGCTGCTGCATGCATTTGGCAAGCAGAAAGCTGTCCTTTCCGCCGGAAATACACACCGCGATGCGGTCCCCCGCGTTCACCAGCCGATAGTCCTTACAGCCGCCGATGAACCGATGCCAAATGGGTTTCTTGTATTTTTTGATGATGCTGCGCTCTATCTCTACCGTCTTTTCCATGGGTCAGCGCCGGATGTCCAGCGTTTCCAGCACCGCGCCGTCCATATCCTTCGTGGTGAACACGCCGTCCTCATACACCATATAGCTGTGAACGCCGTCGCCTTTTGGAAGCGCCATGCTTCCGGGGTTCAGGAAGAAATAAGCGCCCCGGTCCGCCGCAGCACGCACGTGGGTATGGCCGTGGATGAGTACGTCGCCCGGGTTGAAATTGGGCAGATTTTCCTCGTTGAACAAATGCCCGTGAGTAACGAACACCATGCGTCCTTCCAGAAACAGAGCCATGTAATCCGCCATGATGGGAAACCCAGCACCATCTGGTCCACCTCAGCGTCGCAATTGCCGCGCACAGCCAGCACCTGTGTTTTCAGGCCGTTCAGAATGGCCGTCACTTTTTGGGATCGTACTCCGGGCAGGTCGTTGCGGGGCCGGGTACAGCAGGTCGCCCAGCAGGACAGTCTTGTCGGGCGCCTGTTCCGAATCAGCTCCTCCAGCTTTTCCGCGTAATAGGCGGAGCCGTGGAGGTCGCTTGCAAACAACAGTTTTCATTGGTATCACCTCAATTGTATAGTATAAACGATTTGCGCCGAAACTGGAAGATTTTTTGCTATGCAAAACATGGTAGAATGAGGGCAGACGAGCCATACGAAGGACAGAAAGGAATGAACGCCATGAAATCAGTTTTCTATTACGACACTCCCATCGGCAGGCTGGGCCTCGCGGAAAACGGCCGCGCTGTCACAGACGTGCTGCTGCACGGCGAACACCCGGCGGATGCGGAGATACGGGAAACGCCCTTGCTGCAAAAGGCCGCGGAGCAGCTTGCGGAATATTTCGGCGGCCTGCGCACGGAGTTCGAGCTGCCGCTGGAGTTTGAAATCGGTACACCCTTTGAGCGTACGGTCTGGCAGGCGCTGTCCACCATCCCCTATGGAGAAACACGCAGTTATGCGGACATCGCCCGGCAGATTGGCCGTCCTGCCGCCTGCCGGGCGGTGGGCCGCGCCAACGGGCGCAATCCGCTTTCCATCTTCGTGCCCTGCCACCGCGTTATCGGCGCATCCGGACAGCTGACGGGATACGGGGGAGGTCTGGATAAGAAAGAAGCACTGCTGCGCCTGGAAGGCGTTTTTGCTTTTGACCATTCCGCCGGAAGGCAGCATTGAAAAAGGACCGTCCTGTTCTCACAGGACGGTCCTTGTTGTAGGCCGAAAAAAAACCTTCTGCAATATTCGCAATATATTGGCTTCAGCGCCCAATGCCGAAATACCTTGCAGCATTGTTAAAAAGCTGATATCGCGCACAATGCCGCCCAGCATCTCCATATCGGCCGGATACTCGCCGTTCTCTACCCAGCCGCCGATCAGTTCACACAGAATCCGGCGGAAATATTCGTGGCGGGTGTAGCTCAGGAAAGCTGCGGCTGTCCGTCAGCATACCCACGAAGTTGCCCAACAGGCTCAGGTTGGCCAGGCTGGTCATCTGCTCCTGCATGCCCGTCTTTGTATCGTTGAACCACCAGGCGCTGCCGTGCTGGACCTTACCCGCCACTTCAGTGCCCTGGAACGCGCCGATGATGGTATCCAGCAGCTGGTTGTCCGCCGGATTCAAACTGTACAGAATGGTGCGGGGCAGCTCGCCCGTTTCCTCCAGCGCGTTCAGCACACCGGCCACAGCCTCGCCGCAATTGACAGTGTTGATCACGTCGTAACCGGTGTCCGGGCCGAGCTTCGCAAACATTTTCTTGTTGGGGTTGCGCAGACAATTATAGTGCAGCTGCATCGCCCAGCCGCGCTTTGCATACTCACGGCCGCAGAACAGCAGCAGATCCGTCTTGAACAGCTCGACCTCCTCCACGGTGAGGGCTTCGCCGTTCATCCCTTGCTGAACACCATATCCACTGCAGCGCGGTCCGCCGGGCGGTAAATGACATAGTCAAGGCCGTGGTCGGACGCGCGGCAGCCCGCGGCGTCAAAATGGTCGTGCGGGAGGCGCGCGCACTCCAGCGCGGCGCTGTCTTTGATCTCGCAGCCGCACACCTCGGCCAGCTTCGCAATATACTCCTCCAACCCGCCTTGTCGATGTTCAGGCCTTGTCCGGGCGGAAAAGACGGCGCCACCACAGTGGTAATGGACGGATCTTCCTTGATTTTCTGATACCATTCAGAAATCCACAGGGGTCGTCTGTGGTACCGACAAAGGCCACGTTGCTCTGGGCGATCAGCCCGCACGCATCATGCCCGGTTCCTTCAGCTTTTCGTTGCACAGATTCCAGACCTCTTCGGCTGTTTCTCCATTCAGAGCGCCCTCATAACCGAAGTACTTTTCAGCTCAAATGGCACCAATGGTACATGGGGTTTCCGATGGCACGGGGCAGAGCCTCGGCAAATTTCTGGAATTTCTCCCGGTCCGGCGCGTCGCCCGTAATGTACTTTCCTCCACGCCGTTGGAGCGCATCACACGCCATTTGTAATGGTCGCCGCCCAGCCACACCTGGTGATGTTCTCAAACCGGCGGTCCTCGAAGATCTCCCGCGGGCTGACGTGGCAGTGATAGTCGATGATGGGCATATCCGCCGCATATTCATGATAGAGCTTCTGCGCCGTGGGAGTGGAAAGCAAAAAATCCTTGTCCATAAAGGGTTTCATTGGGATCGTTCCTCCTGTTCATTTTTATTCCGGGCGCCGCATTTTGCACACGGGAACACCGCAAAACACCGTCCCTTTTATCTGCTGTCTCAAGTTTACCATACGGATTTGTAATAGAAATTGCTATTATTGCTTCTTGCATTGCAATGCTTGCGCGCCCCGAAAAGACAACCCCCGGCTGCGGACGAACCGGCCGGAGGGCTGCTGTTTTCCGTCCGCAAAGCATGGGCGGAAAAATCACCGTTTATGCGCTTAGAACCACTCGCCGTAGCCCAGCTTGACGAGGTTATCGTGGCTGATTTTCAGGCTCTCAAACGGGTCGCGGCCGTAGGTGTCGTCCTGCTCGACCAGGAAATACTCACTGCCGCCGGCCAGGCTCGCCTCGATGCAGGCGGCCACGGGCAGCGTGCCCTCGCCCACCTCGGCAAACTGCACCACGTTGTTGAACCCGCCCATGAACTTCATAATGGACTCACGATTGGTGAAATCAATACCGCC
>VOFB01004521.1_pt1 | contig 15378 bp, 25 predicted proteins | sample 5384141 | NCBI WGS metagenome assembly VOFB01 (sample SAMN12384721, study PRJNA508395) | human gut metagenome | isolation source: healthy gut A | host: Homo sapiens | reverse complement strand
TCCTGCTCATGACTCGATTAAAATTCATTATTTTTCCGTTATTTTTCAGGCAACCAGCTGCTGACTTTTTTGATTTTCTTTTTTGTACACAATGTGGCAGCCTCTTTCTGCTTTATAATATCTTTCTGTTGGCAAAAAACAAATCGATGAAAAGTCGATTTATTTTTTTTGCAGAAATGGTAGAAGGATATTATAGAAGCAAAGAAGAGAGAAAGAGGGGAAGGAGTATATGTCGTATTTTTTGCCACATTTACTATTGTACAAAGAAAAAAGAAGAAAAATCAAAAAGAGTTATCGAAGCGGCTTTAACCTATGGATTTTGGCACAGTTTTGGGATTTCCTATGAAGAAAGTATGATAGAGCGGAGAAGTAACGGAAAGCCTTATTATATAGGAAATGAAAATGAGATTTTTTTTAATCTGAGTCATGGGCAGCTGATCGCAGTTGCATGTGCAGACTGCGAAGTAGGGATAGATGCAGAAAGCATGAGAAAAGTCCGTGAAAATGCCATGAAGAACCTGCACACGAAAAGAGTGGGAATGGCTGCAACAGTCGGAGCAAAAAGAATTGGATTTTTTGCGCCTTTGGACATTGAAAGAAAGTTATATGAAAATGACAGGCAAAGGATTTTCCATTCCACCGAAATGATTGATTTACACTGGATGAGAAGGAAGATACAGAGTGAAAAGAGGGAGTGTTCAGACAGTATCTCTTAGCGGAAGGAGTAATTTCTGTCTGTATAAAAGGAAAATGCAGAGACAGCAGATTACTTTAAAGTCCGGAAAGTAGAATGGGAATCATAAAATTTTTAAATCATGTAATCCGAAAGATTTTCAAAATAGGGATAGCAGTCCAAAGAAAATATGATAATATAATAAAGGATATTTAATACCAAAAGATAACAAAAAAGGAGAGGGAACATGAAAAAAAAAATTGCAGCAATGCTCGTTATTATGTCTTTAGCTTGTATACAGCTTGCCGGATGTGGTCAGGAAGAGAAAAGACAGAAGATAACAAAAAACAGAAACTGTCGAGAGCAAGACAGAAAAGAAGAGCGAAACAAAGAAGGATAACAAAAAACAGAAAAGAAAGATTCTAATGAGACAGACAAGAAGATCACAGATGTGAAACGTGGTACTATTGCAGATGGAATGTATAAGAATGAGAGCTTTGGCGTATCATTCCCGGTTGCATCTAACATGATTGCCTGCACCGATGAGCAGATTGCCCAGACACTGAATCTTGGAACAGACTTTTTAGAGAATCAGGAGACTTATACCGCTGAAACAATGGAAGATGTTATGGAAGGTGCGTTGTATGATACCATCATCCTGTTTTCTGATAACAGTTCCAGTGTATCTGTCATCTATGAAGATATGGATAAGGCAGATTCAATCAGTATCACAGAGGAGCAGTATTTAAAGGCAGTTGGCAATTCACTGACATCTCTTAATATGGGATATGAGGTAGAAGAGCCTACGACTCAGGATATCGGCGGAACGGAGTTTGCGTCAATGACATCAAAAACAAGTCAGTATCAGCAGACATACTGTATCCATAAAGTTGGCAATTATATGATTGAATTTATCTTTACCTATACAGATGCAACAGAGCAGGAAGTAAACAACTTTATCTCACAGATTGCATTTGAGAGTCCGTTATAAAAAAATGAGATTGTGAAAAGGATGGGAATTATCCCATCCTTTTTTGATACCATTTTTCTGCAAAGCCAATCAATCCGTAAAGTCCCATGGAAATCATGCAGAGAATCACAATGGACATCAGCATCAATCCATTTTAAATACCTGGGAGGCATAGATGATGAGGTAGCCAAGGCCGCATTTAGAGGAAATAAATTCTCCGATGATAACGCCGACTAAACACAGACCGATATTGACTTTTGCCAGACTCAGAAGCCTTGGGACATTAGCGGGAAGCAGTACTTTTTGTGAGTATATGCCATCTGTTTCCGCCAAGTGTCTGTATCAGCTTTATTTTATCCGTATCTACGTCCTCAAATCCCTGATGGAGGTTAAGGATGGAACCAAAGATAGCAACGGACATGCCAGTCAGAATAATGGTTTTATAGTTTGCTCCCAGCCAGACAATCAGCAGAGGAGCCAAAGCGGATTTTGGGAGACTGTTCAGTATTACAAGGTAAGGCTCTAAAGTTTCCGATAATTTTCGGCTGCACCACAGTAAGATTGCAAATAATAATGAAAAAAAAAAACAAATGCAAAACTGACAAAAAGTCTCAAAAAGCGTAATCCCTGTATGGAGCAGGATGGAGCCATCTTTTAGCATAGAAATAAAACAGGTTACAATTTTAGAAGGACTGCTGAAAACAAAAGAATCAATGATCCCGGCATCGGCAGTAAATTCCCAAAGGAGTAAAAAAAGAATACAGATACTGCTTCTTCCGATCCGCACAGTGCGTCGGTGTTTTTTTGGGAAAGAATATATTGCTTTTGGGCAATGGATAATTCACTCATCATGGTTTAACTCCTTCCAGATGATATTGAAGTAGTCTTTAAATTGTGGAGCAGCACGCCGCTCAAAAGGTGTTAAGGATTCTTCAAATTCTAAAGGAACAACAGCGGCAATCTGTGCCGGACGTTCACTAGTACAATGACACGGTTTGCCAGACTAACTGCTTCAGACAGGTCATGGGTGACGAGAATCGCTGTTTTTCCTCCTGTTTGATGATCATGCCAATATCGTCTGCTACTTTCAGACGGGTCTGGTAGTCTAGGGCAGAAAATGGTTCATCTAAGAGCAAAAAGTGTGGATTTAAAACAAGAGTCCGGATAAGAGCGGCTCTTTGGCGCATACCGCCGGAAAGTTCACAGGGACGTTTGTCTTTAAAATCATAGAGACCGTAATTTTTTAAAAGTGAATTGGCATAGGCGGTGGATGCAGAGTTGATGTTTCCCTGAATTTCTAAGCCAAGCTGGATATTTTTCCAGATGGTCCGCCATTCCAACAGATGATCTTTTTGCAGCATGTAGCCGATGGGATTGTTAGATTGCTCCTGTAAGCGTTTTCCGTTTAGCAGGATTTCGCCTTCTTCCGGTAGGAGCAGACCTGCGATCAGGGAAAGCAGCGTGGTTTTTCCACAGCCGGATGGCCCTACCAACTGCGATGAAATCTCCTTTACAGACCGTAAAATGAATGTTTTGAAGAGCCGGTGTTTCACCCTGCATGGAATGATAGGCATAGTTTATGTGATTGATTTCAAGCAGTGGTTCCATAACAATCCTCCTGATAAAATATAGTATCTGGTGTAAACACGTTGATTCGCTTGCACTCATTACATTGTATGAAGAAAAACGGAAAGGGTGCTAAGAGCAGGGCAATGACAAATCCGGGGACATGAAGTATAATGGATGCAGGAAAAGACGGTTTTGGAGGTGGATATGGGACAAGAATCAGAAAAGAAGCATAGAAAAATTTATCTGTTGCTCATCATGCTGCTCTTGGTGGCAGGTATTCTTCTTGGGATTTTGTATTTTCAATCTTCACAGGAAATAGAAAAATCACAAAAAGAAGACGCGCATCTTCTAAAAACAGGAACATAGTATGAAAACAAATGAGAAAACAGAGAAAGAGCAGAAACAGGGAAGTATGCAGGAACAGGAAAGTATGAAAACAAATGAAAAGCCGAAGTTAACATAAAAGAAATGCAGGCAGGAGATGTTGTGGAGGATTCCGTCATAACACAAACAGGTATGGAGCAGTTTTTTATAAGGAAGAACTGACTGATGAGGTATTTGCAAGAATGGATGGCGTATCTTATCCGCAAAATGCACAGATTGGCAGGGAAGAGTTATGTTATCTTCGGGTGCTTCATACGGGTTTTGATGAAAAAAGACATATATAGGCGAGCTGGTGGTCAATCAAAAGATTGCAGACGATGTCTTAGAAATCATGAAAGAACTCTACGAAAATCATTATCCGATCGAAAAAATGCGCTTAATTGATGAGTACGGGGCAGATGATGAAGCATCCATGAGTGATAATAATACATCTGCTTTTAATTACCGCACCATTGCGGGAACAAACAGGCTTTCTAAGCATGGACAGGGGTTAGCAGTAGATATCAATCCAAGATATAATCCATGCGTGCGGACAAAAAACGGGATCACTACGGTAGAGCCGCAAAACGGAAGCGCCTATGTGGATAGGAATGCAGATTTTTCTTATAAAATTACAGAAGGAGATCTGTGCCTGCAACTCTTTTTAGAACATGGATTTACATGGGGAGGCAGTTGGAACAGTGTAAAAAGACTATCAGCATTTTGAAAAGGCGGTAGAGTAAAGTGTCCGATATTTGGATGAATAATTATACATATTGACGGAGAATAAAATTGCATTTTTACAAAAAGTGAGATAAAATAAAACAGCTATGATAGAAACGAACCGTGAATCGTAGCAGGATTGATCGAGACAGATCAGCTTGTTTATAATTTTAATGCGTCCATTACATTTGACCAGAAGTTCTATAAGCAGGATATTGAAGGAAGTATTGCGCATGTGACAATGCTCGCAAAACAGGGCATCCTGACAGAAGAGGAGAGAGATGATATTGTCCGCACATTAAAAAGAGATACGCGATGAAGTGGAGAGCGGCAAGCTGAAATCACTTCCGAATATGAGGATATTCACAGTTTTGTGGAGGCAAATCTGATCGACCGGATTGGAGACGCAGGTAAGAAACTGCATACCGGACGAAGCAGAAACGATCAGGTGGCACTTGATATGAGATTTATACAAGAGACGAACTGTTACATACGGATGATCTTTTAAAAGAATTATTAGAGACAATCCTTAAGATCATGGAGGCAAATACAGAGACGATCATGCCGGGCTTTACCCATCTGCAGAAAGCACAGCCAATCACATTGGCACATCATATGGGTGCTTACTTTGAAATGTTTAAGCGACGACGTCTGCGTCTGCATATATTTATGAGCGCATGAATTACTGCCCGCTCGGTTCCGGCGCACTGGCAGGAACAACCTATCCTTTTGATCGCGAATATACTGCAGAGCTGCTCGGCTTTTATGGTACGACATTAAACAGTATGGATGGTGTTTCGGACCGTGATTACCTGATCGAGTTTTTATCTGCATGTGCGACCATCATGATGCACCTCTCCAGATTTTCCGAGGAGATCATTATCTGGAACTCCAATGAATACCAGTTTGTGGAAATTGATGATGCATACAGTACAGGAAGCAGTATCATGCCACAGAAAAAGAACCCGGATATCGCAGAGTTAGTGCGCGGTAAAACAGGACGTGTTTACGGTGCATTGATGTCATTGCTTACCACGATGAAGGGAATCCGCTTGCCTACAACAAAGACATGCAGGAGGACAAAGAACTGTCTTTTGATGCCATGGATACCGTCAAAGGATGTATTGCATTATTTACAGGCATGTTAGATACGATGCGAAATTCAATCAGAGAAGTGATGCGCAACAGTTCGGCAAAAACGGATTTACCAACGCCACGGATGCAGCCGATTATCTTGTAAACCATGGGGTTGCGTTCCGTGATGCGCATGGAATTATCGGACGTATCGTGCTTTACTGCCTCGATAAAAAGAGCCCGATCGATGATATGAGTTTAGAGGAATTAAAAGCGATCAGTCCGGTATTTGAGGAGGATGTCTATGATGCAATCTCCATGGAAACCTGTGTCAACAAGCGTCTGACGTCGGCGCGGCGAGGCAATGGAAAAAGTCGGGAAATCTTAGAAAAATCATGGCTCAGACAAAAAAATCGAGGAAGATTATGCAAAGACAGAGACACCGGTTGTATCTAACAACAGCGCAACGCTGGACACCGGACGTGCCAATGGTGGTGCCGGAATCAATGCAGAACATATGAAAGTCATTGAGTTCCAGAAAAAACGTTTAGGAACCACCAAACGCGGTTTGTGGCAGTAAAACCAAACTGTTCTATTCAGTCCTACGCACCGGTACTGACGGCATGGAAAGAATTTGAGCCATATGAGGTAGTTGCAACAACTTATCAGGCAATTTCAGGTGCAGGAAAGACCTTTAAGGATTGGCCGGAAATGGTAGAAAACATCATCCCTTTCATTGGTGGGGAAGAAGAAAAGTCTGAAAAAAGAGCCTCTTCGTATCTGGGGTGAAATCAGGGACGGTGTGATTGTACCTGCTACAAGTCCCGTCATTACCTGCCAGTGCATCCGTGTTCCGGTACTGAACGGACATACAGCAGCAGTATTTGTTAAATTCAAAAACAGCCGACCAAAGAGCAGTTGATCGAAAAACTTGTAAACTTCAAAGGTGCACCACAGGAGTTAGGACTTCACCACAGGAGTTACGGAGGTGCAAAACAGATGATCCAGTACTTAGAAGAAGATAACCGCCCACAGGTAAGAGAAGATGTTGATTACGAAAATGGAATGGGAATCTCTGTTGGACGTTTAAGAGAAGATACGGTATACGATTGGAAATTCGTTGGTTTATCCCATAATACAGTCCGCGGAGCCGCAGGCGGAGCGATTCTGTGCTGAGCTTTTAAAAGCACAGGGATATATTACAAAAAATAAAGAAAGTATTGTTGTTTTTTGAAAGAAGCCGCAAATGTGGCTTCTTTTTTTGATATAGGAAATTTTGTTCTGGCAAAAATTTTTTGTAATAAGATTTTAAATCAAGCTGTTTTCTATGGTATAATCGGAATGAAAATAATCAGCTTTCCCTTTTGGGAAATCATAAGTAAATAATAAAGAACAGGTGGAAGGAGAGTTGGCTATGAAAATGCAAAAGGATTTCAGCATGGATCATTGCAGTATCACTCTGCATGACAAACAGCGGACTGGTGTATGCAGCCGAAAATACCGGAATGGAGGAGAGCAGCATACAGGCAGTTCAGGAAGAAGATTCCATAAAAGAAAAAAGGATGAGGAGCCTGCAGCGGAGTGTGTTTCTGAGGACGTACAGGCGGAAATAAGCAATGAAAATGAATTAAGTAGGGAAATTACCACGGAGACGGAAAACGTGGCTGAAAACGGAATTCAATGTTGAGTGGAGCGTTGATAAAGCAAATTATTTTAAAATAAGAAAGAAGAAGTCACAGGTGTATAAAATAGTAATGGGCATATGATAATGGATGGGCAACAGAGCATCCACCAATACAGGATTATCAACGGTAACCTCACTGGAGCAGGAGGTATTTATTGCGATGCAAGAAAATAATAAGCAACATAGAAATTCCATTCATATACCGGCAACAGTCCGATGTATATGGGGCAAAATCCCGGAGAAATTAGAATGATATGACTACATTTTATGGAACAAAATTTATTTGATGATTTTCCCAATGGAAAAATAACTGTTGATAGCAAAATCCGGTTTTATTTTATAGATGGTGTTTTATGTTTTCCAGATTATGCAGCAGATAAATGGGAAAGTCCTATACTTCCTTTTCAGAGCGTTATCTCATTAAAATCCGAAGCCGGGAAGAAAAATATATTAATTTGCCGGATATTGTTAAGGAGGCATCTTTTGAAAATTTAAAAATCGTTACATTAGATGCCCATTCCATGGATTGGTGTCGTTTAGAGAATATATCGGATAGTGTGATCCTTCTTTGCTATACTAATTTAGAACATGAATTTTATGGATATATGATGCCTAGTTTTATGGTATGGATTTAGTAAATTGTAAGATTATTGTAAAAAACCAAGAAATGAAAGAAATGATACAGAATCAGAATAGATTAGAAAACTGTATCAATACGAATGTACTTTTGGAGTCCGAATTATCTGCAGAAGAAAGAAATGCATACCTGACACCGGCAACAGATCTAACCTTTGCTGATGGAAGCAGGACAAAGAACATCACATTAGAGCCGGAGGAAAACTGTACGATCGACTATCAGCTTGTTCCCGGAAGACACAACGGATGTTGTGACATGGAAAAGACTCCGATGATAAGGTGGCATATGTAGAGACAATTAATGGACATTCTACATTAAAAGCAGTCAAATGGACAATGTACCCTTGTTGGAACAGATGGAAGAGGTCAATATACAATAAAAAGCTGGTTGTTGAGTGTAAAAAGATATTCAATGTATGGTTCACTAAACAATTTATGGAATATGGATGGACTATCATCCTGAAAGAATGATTTCAGTTTTAATGCAGAGGTTCGAACACATTAAATATTTTTCAATCTGGTCAAATATCGTGAAAATTCATCTGGGAAAAAGTGATCCATCTGTAATCAACTTTAAATTGGAATATTACAGGTTCACAGATAAACTGGTATATGGTGTGACAAATACTACTATCATAAAGCCGATTGAAAGTATATAAAAACCAGGAGAAGCCACTATAACAGCAAAATATACAGAAAAGAAACAAAACAGGTCATAAGTCGGAAATATCCAGTTAAAATTTTAAAATCGCCATTCGAGATGTTCAGCACAAGCGGCTGATTGTAAATTACAATGGAAAATCCTTAAAACCGGAAGTGATTATAAAAGATGGTTCTGTTAAGCTGAAACAGGGAACCGATTATACGATATCGTATTCTGATAATACGAAACCGGGAACCGGAAAAGCGATCATTAAAGGGACTGGAAATTATACTGGAGAGACAGTAGCCTATTTTGAGATACAGAAAAAACAGCACAACAGATTCTGGAGAGAAAGACCAAAAACCGATCAGAAAAAAGATAACACAACAAAAGAAGACCGAGAAATCAGGTCAGAAGATAACGGGTATCTCTTCCAGTTATAAGAAAGCGTATAATTCCTCCTTTACTTTAAAACCAAAAGCTAAAGGCAAGATTACCTATAAGAGCAGCAATACAAAGGTTGCCACGGTAAACAGTAAAGGCAAAGTGAAGATCAAAGGAACCGGGAAAGTAACGATCACCATAACGGCAAAAGAAACATCGGCTTATAAAAAAGCAGACGAAGAAAGTAACCATTTATGCCGTACCGGGAAAGCGTGATATTAAAAGCTGTCCTCCGGGAAGAAAAAGCTGACGGTGCAGTGGAAGAAAGATAACCGATCAGACGGCTATCAGGTGCAGTATTCCACGGACAAAAAGTTCAAAAAGAACGTAAAGAATGTAGTGATCGGAAAGAAACAGACCACGAAGCAGACTATTAAAAAGCTAAAGACCGGAAAGAAATACTATGTACGGATCCGTTCTTACAAAAAGATAAGCGGAAAGAAATACTACGGAACCTGGAGCAGCAAAAAGACGGTAAAAAGTAAAAAAGTAGCATATAGGGAAATACAAAAAGACATCGAAAAGATGTCTTTTTTGTGCTTCAAAGCAAAGTCGGATAATGGTGCTACTTGTAAAAATGTGATATAATATATTTTGGGTACTGTCATAACGGTAGGCGGTTAGTCCTTCTATAGAGGGACTGTGACCCTCTGATTACATAGAAACCCGAACAGGGAATCCACTGGAAAGGAGGGCTAAGCCAATGAGTATTGTCGATTTTATAGCAGTAGTAAGCTTCGGCTTAACCTGCTTTTGTGCCGGATACATTCGGTAAAGATAAAGATAAAACACAAAAATAGCCGCCCATGTCCAAGTGAAGCAGCCATTTTTGTTTGACTTTATATCGGACTAACCGTCTATCGGCAGTACCTATTTCTAACATTATATTATCACGCAGGATTGTAATTGTCAAAGAGTTTGTAGAACAGGACATCCGGGCATCGGATCAGTTAACATGAGTTTGGCAGGAAAGCAGTATAGGAGGAAATATAGGAAATGTATGGTATTTCTTTTGAGTTAAATTTAGAAGTTTTAAAAAGAAAGAGTATGGTAATTCGTATCATTGTGCTTATGAAGAAGTTAGGCATGAGTTGGGCAATGTTGGATTTGAATGGACACATGGCAGTGTCTACATCAATAAAAGCAATGAAAATAGCTTGACAACGGTATATAAGGCAATCAGTCGATTATCAAAGATTGAATGGTTCAGAAATAGTGTTCGTGATATTAGAGCTTTTAAAGTAGAAGATTGGTCAGATTTTACAGAGATTGTAAAAACGGAAGGTCAAATTTAAGAGCCGTAGAATCCGATTCTTATTTTGTATATTTTCTGTAGAGGCATATAACTGAGTTTCTTTTCTTGTGGCAAAATTAAATTGTGATATAATGAGTGCAAATGAGTTAACATGCCCATCGAAAAAATCTTTGATTTTTGAGATGCACTGTGGATATAGAGTATACGAAACACACATCAATTCACATATGAGGAGGGAAGTCTATGATTATCAGAACCGCTGAGATCAAACCATTAGAAGAAGAATATCAGGCAAACGGAAACCGTCTGGTCATCTATTACGGTGATGAGAACTGCCAGAAAGAGCAGCTTTTAAAATATTTTATGCAGGACAAAAAGCCTTTTATTACAGAGCATGTCCGGCATCCGAGCAGCAGCAGCGAAAAATGATGGGGATGCAGATAGAAGAGCAGTATGATGCAGCCATAAAAAATACACCTATGAAGAGTATTTTAACCGGATCAAAAGCGGTGATGCGTCCAAACTGGTCGTGATCATTGATGAATTTCATCATATCGCAAAAAAGGATGATACTTTTTAGAGGCAATTATGAAGTTAAAGGCAAAACGCCTTTATCCGGGGCCGGTTCTGATCATTTTAGCAAGCAGTGCCTTTAAGTGGATTGAAGAAGAGGGCAGGGAGCTGCTTAAAGCAAGTCTTAAAAAGTTGACCGCATAGTGCGTTTAAGAGATATGCAGTTCTTAGAACTGGTACATGCACTGCCGGAATATTCCGTAAGCGAATGTGTGGAAACCTACGGGATCATTGGCGGAGTACCGGCATATGTGAACCGTTGGAGTTCTAAAAAGATCTGAAATATAATGTGTGTAAAGCATATCCTGTCACCAAACGGAAATCTTTTCCGTGAGGCAGAGCGCGTAGTGGGCAGGGATTTAAGGAATTATCTGTCTATAATACGATCTTATGCTCGCTTGCAGCAGGCAACCGCAAGCTGAATGATCTTTATCACGATACGGGATTTTCAAGAGCTAAGATCAGTGTATACTTAAAAATCTGATGGCATACGATATTGTAGAGAAGATCAGTGTGTTTGAAACCGGAGGATGGGACAATGCACAAAAAAGTCTGTATCAGATCAAACATACCCTGATCCACTTCTGGTACAAGTTTGTTTATCCGCACATGAGCGGATTGTATGAAATGAGTACCGAGGAATTTTATGAGCGCTATATCAAAGAAGAATTGGATGACTATCTGAACCGCTATTTTGTAAAAGTATGTGGTGAGTATCTGGCATTGTTAAATGCACAGGGACAGTTGGCAGTACAGGCAGTGAAAATGGGCGTATGGATCGGAAAAAAAGGAACCATTGATATCATTGCACAGGATTCCGTGCGGCAGAATATCGTGGCAATCTGCAACTGGTCAAGTCGGAGCTGACCGATGAAATGTGGAAAAATTTAGAATTTTCGATGAAACAGGCAAAAATCAAAGCGGAGCAGTATTATCTGTTTTCTGCACAGTCCTTTGATGAAGCAATCCGGGGAGAGAGCAGAAGAAAATCCGAAAATAAAATTAATTGATATGAATGAATTGTAGGAGTGATTATGGCGAAAGCTTTATACATAGCGGAAAAAACCAAGCGTTGCGCAGGAATTTGCAAAAAAGCATTAAAGTTAGAGATGCGTAACCACAATGGTTATAAAGAGGGCGAAACAGCAGTCGTGACATGGTGCGTTGGTCATCTTGTCACGATGAGTTATCCGGAAGTATATGATGAAAAATATAAAAAAAGTGGAGTCTTGAGACACTTCCGTTTTTGCCGGAAGAGTTCCTGTATGAAGTCATTCCAAGTGCAAAAGAACCAGTATGAAATCGTATCGCAGCTTTTAAATCGGGAAGATGTGGATACAATTTATGTGTGTACTGACTCGGGGCGTGAGGGAGAGTACATTTATCGTCTGGTCGAGCAGATGTCAGGTGTCAAAGACAAAGGAAAGAAGCGGAAGCGAGTGTGGATTGATTCACAGACCGAGGAGGAGATCCTGCGGGGAATCCGCGAAGCAAAGGATTTAAGTGAATATGATCATCTGTCGGACTCCGCTTATCTGCGGGCAAAGGAAGATTATTTAATGGGGATTAATTTTTCAAGACTTTTAACTTTAAAATATGGAAATACCCTTGCAAATTATCTGCATGAACGATATACGGTCATTTCTGTCGGCAGGGGTGATGACCTGCGTACAGGGAATGGTGGTACGGCGTGAACGCGAAATCCGTGAATTTGTAAAAACACCGTTTTACCGGGTGTTCAGCAGTATGGCGATCGAAGGCACCGGCATAGAGAGCGAGTGGAAGGCAGTTGAGGGAAGTAAATTTTATCAGTCGCCAAAACTCTATAAAGACAATGGATTTTTACAAAAGAGGATGCCGGGGCGTTTATTGCCGGTCTTACCGGAAACACGGAATTTACCGAGAACGAAAATGGACAGAGCAGCCAGCAGACCGAAGGGACACAGGCAGTTGTAGAAAAAATCGAGAAGAAAAAAGAGCAGAAAAAGCCGCCGCTGTTATATAACTTAGCGGAACTGCAGAATGACTGTTCTAAATTTTTCAAGATCAGTCCGGATGAAACCCTTCGCATTGTGCAGCAATTATATGAGAAAAATTAGTGACCTACCCAAGAACAGATGCCAGAGTCCTCTCTACGGCAGTATCAAAAAGAGATCACAAAAAATATCAAGGGTCTGCAGAATATTCCGGGAGTGCGGGCTTATGCCGAAGAGATCATCGCAAATAAAAGCTATCAGGGACTTGCTAAGACACGATATGTCAACGATAAGCAGATCACCGACCACTATGCGATCATTCCAACTGGACAGGGATTTGGGGCGATGAAGAGTCTGAAACCTTTGTCAGTCAAAGTCTATGAAGTCATTACCAGAAGATTTCTTGCGATATTTTATCCGCCTGCGGTATATCAGAAAGTGGCATTGACCTCTGCGATAGAAGGAGAAAAAAATTCTTTTTCTAATTTTAAGGTGTTAGCAGATCCGGGCTATTTAAAGGTCATGGACTACTCGTTTTTAAGAAAAACAGGAGGAAAAACCGGAAGACGATGCAGACAGCGGGCTTTATGATACCGAATTGTTAGAACGGATTTCAGCTATGAAAAAAGGAACACAGCTTCCGGTGAAAAAGCCTCTACATCAAAGAGGGGGAGACTTCTCCGCCAAAGCGTTACAACTCCGGTTCTATCATACTGGCAATGGAAAATGCCGGACAGTTGATCGAAGACGAAGAGTTAAGAGCGCAGATCAAGGGAAGCGGGATCGGCACCTCAGCGACCCGTGCGGAAATTTTAAAAAATTAGTGGCAAATAAATATCTGGCATTGAACAAAAGACACAGATCATCACGCCGACCCTGCTTGGAGAGATGATTTTATGATGTAGTAAATGCATCCATCAGACCATTGTTAAATCCTGAATTAACAGCAAGCTGGGAAAAAGGACTGAACTATGTGGCAGAGGGAAGTATTACGACAGAAGAGTACATGGTAAAATTAGAGAATTTTATCAAAAGACGGACGGACGTCGTGAAAGAATTTAAGAAATCAATATGCCCTGCGCGGTTCTTTTTGACCATGCAGCCGCATATTATAAAAAAGGAAAGACGAAAGGAAAAGAGAAAGACAATGAAAAAGTGTGAGATACATCAGCTCTATAATTTAGAAGAAACCATTGCAGCGGATATTTTTAAAGTGTGACCTATCCGTGGGAAGTGCTTCCAAAGATTAAAGATTTCATTGTGGAATTGGGAAATACCTTAACACAGGAAGTTGAAAACATGTGTCCAGTAGCACAGGGCGTTCATCATGGAGCAGCTCCAGTGCCAACAGAAGGTAAATGGGTACAGAATAAGAAGGTTGAAGATATTTCAGGCTTTACACATGGTGTAGGCTGGTGTGCTCCTCAGCAGGGTGCATGTAAGCTTACTCTTAATGTTAAGGAAGGTATCATTCAGGAAGCTTTAGTTGAGACAATCGGATGTTCAGGTATGACACATTCAGCAGCTATGGCAGCAGAGATTTTACCAGGACTTACAGTTATGGAAGCTCTTAACACTGACCTTGTCTGTGATGCAATTAACACAGCTATGAGAGAGTTATTCTTACAGATTGTTTATGGAAGAACTCAGAGCGCATTCTCTGAGGGTGGACTTGCAGTTGGTGCCGGTCTTGAAGATCTTGGTAAGGGACTTCGTTCTCAGGTTGGTACTATGTATGGTACGTTAAAGAAAGGTCCTCGTTACCTTGAGATGGCTGAAGGTTATGTAACAGGTATCGCCCTTGACAAGGACAACCAGATTATCGGTTACAAGTTTGTCAGCCTTGGTAAGATGACAGACTTCATTAAGAAGGGTGATGACCCTACAACAGCATATGAGAAGGCTTGCGGACAGTACGGAAGAGTTGCAGATGCTGTTAAGATTATTGACCCAAGAACAGATGAAGAAGTTAAGTAAGGAGGACAATTAGAATGGCTTTATTTGAATCATATGAGAGAAGAATAGATAAGATTACTTCAGTTCTTAACAGCTATGGTATAGCTAGTATTGAAGAAGCTGAAAAGATTACTAAGGATGCCGGATTAGATGTATATGCTATGGTTAAGGGTATCCAGCCAATTTGTTTTGAAAATGCATGCTGGGCTTACACAGTAGGTGCAGCAATCGCTATCAAGAAGGGTGCAAGAAAGGCTTCAGAAGCTGCTGCAGCTATCGGTGAAGGTCTTCAGGCATTCTGTATTCCAGGTTCAGTTGCTGACCAGAGAAAGGTTGGTCTTGGACATGGTAACTTAGGAAAGATGTTACTTGAAGAAGAGACAGAATGTTTTGCATTCCTTGCAGGTCATGAATCATTCGCTGCTGCTGAAGGCGCTATCGGTATTGCAGAGAAGGCTAACAAGGTTAGACAGAAACCTCTTAGAGTTATCCTTAACGGTCTTGGTAAGGATGCTGCTAAGATTATCTCAAGAATTAACGGATTCACATTCGTTGAGACAGAGATGGATTATTCAACAGGCGAAGTAAAGGAAATCTCTAGAACAGCATATTCAGATGGTCTTCGTTCTAAGGTTAACTGCTACGGCGCTAACGATGTAACAGAAGGTGTTGCAATCATGTGGAAGGAGAACGTTGACGTATCTATCACAGGTAACTCAACCAACCCTACAAGATTCCAGCATCCTGTTGCAGGTACATATAAGAAGGAAAGACTTGAAGCTGGAAAGAAGTACTTCTCAGTTGCTTCAGGTGGTGGTACAGGACGTACACTTCACCCA
>VOFB01002158.1_pt1 | contig 15402 bp, 16 predicted proteins | sample 5384141 | NCBI WGS metagenome assembly VOFB01 (sample SAMN12384721, study PRJNA508395) | human gut metagenome | isolation source: healthy gut A | host: Homo sapiens | reverse complement strand
GTATTGCTCGCGATTCTCCCAGCCGTCGATAATACTCCCTGGCGAGCCTCCCGACGAGCATTGATCTCGAGTCTGCCATAGTAATTGTTTCTGTTTCTCGTTCTCGAAGCCAACCAACTCGTTCTTCAGATTAGCGATCAAATTGGCGTGCAAGACCGAGGCCTTCTTTATTCTTGAAGAAAGCAAATCTTTCTCCACGACTAAGGATTCCTGTTCCTGCTGTAAGATCTCCAATTTGTTACAACGATCCATCGCCGTTGGATATCTTTCCCGACATAGAAAACCCGTTTCGCTTCCGCCTCCGACAAGGCGTTTTTCAGCACGGCCAACTCGCCTTCCATCGTGGCTGTCCGGTTCTTCGATTCAGCGTCTAGCTTATCCCTTTGCTTATAGAAACCGATTTGACCGCCTCCTGCTCATGTATCTTCCGGGACAACTCCGGCAAGATACGCCCGTTTGCATATAAGCCCGCGCAATGGCGGCACAGATCGTTGATCCGTAAATCCCGCTTACGGATATCGTCCGACAAGGTGGAGATCCCGGCGGCCTTCCGCACCATGCCCGGCTCACGGAAAACACCGATATCATTCAGTTGCGCCTCAAAACCGGATAGATGGCTCCGGTAACGGCTCAAGTCGATCACGCTATCCGCCTCGTTCAAGGAGGTGATGATCGTCTGCTTGATATAATCCGCCTCCAAGCGTGAATTCAGCAAGACGTTCTGGATCGTACGGATGATATTCTGGTAGGAGCCGCTCCATCAAGGAATAACAAGAGTAATCCCGTTTATTATCCGAGTTTCCGTAGAGGATATTCCGGTATTCTCATACGTGGAGATCGCCCCCGCTATACTTGGATACCGTTCTTATCGAGCACCGAGCGGATACGATCCGACGGATAAGGCGCTCCCTCCTCGTCGATAAAAAAGATCCGGCCGGTACGGAGAGGCGATAAAGCGGTAGCAGATACGGTTCATCGTCTTATAGCTAAGTACCGTAAACCAATCCATCCTCCTCGCTACCTCGTAGATGATCGAGGAATCGGCATAAGGGAAATAATAATCCTGATACGATTTCTTCTCGACCGGGATTCCGAGCCGCTGCGTATCGGCGTTGTAAAAGAAAAGGATCGCACGGAGGATCGTACTCTTCCCCACTCCCTGCGTTCCGATTAAATGTATATTTCATCCAGCTGCACATCCGAGTAACGGATAGCGGCGCTGTTTATAAATACTATTTATTGAGATATCTCATCTTCGTTCTTTATGTTAATACTATGGATCATTTTGTGAGGTAAATCCTAATGAGGAGAAAGCACTTTCCTAATGTCCTGTTCATATCGCTTACGCACTGATAAAGCCCCTCTTTCGTCATCCTGTCCAAGATGGTATCGAGGATATCCTTGCGTTTATCCTTGCCTCCGGTATGTTTTTTCAACCCGTCCAGCTTCATCTCTAGATCCATGTCAATACGGGAACGTACCAATATCTCCGCCGGCGAGAAAGTGAAACCGGGCCCGAAGGCCGTATCGTACGTACAGAAGTCCATGATATCGATCCAAGCGAAGAAACGCTGGAGCTTTTTGCTCCAAAGCCCGGGCTCCCTTGCGGGAGAAGTAGAAGTAATTATTCTCCAACACGAAATTGATATGCGAGAAATAATCACGTAAACGCTCAAAATTATCTTCTACGACCGAAAGAGTGTCCTCAACTCCTTTACTTGTATTCGAGCACAGAAAATTACCTTTCGACAGGTAATCATAGATCTGTGCGGTCTGTACTGCAAATTATCTATCATCCTTATTATTGTTGTTTTATTTTATCCAGTTGTAGAGACGGGGCGTACCCTCGTCTCATCACAGGGGACACGCCCCGTCTCTACAACTAGGTTCTTTGAATAATGGCATATTCTATATGCCCATATGCCCAAAACGGTCTGTTATCTCAACTCATTCTCATAGAGGGAGAGTAAACGGCAAAAATAACGTAACCTTCGCCTCGAAATCCATCTCCCGGTTATAATCATACGCCATCACGAAAGAGAACAAATCCCTCCGGTCCGGCTAAAAACATCCATCATCTTCCGGGTATTGATAGCAGCCTCCCCACCTCTTGATTCTCCATCTGCTCGGCGGAGATCACCCCAGCTCCTGCCGGTGGGATCACCTTGTCGGCCATGCCGTCGGCCACCTTCAAGATGACATCCAGTGCCTCGTCCGTTGCAAATAAAGGAATGAAACCTTGAATAAGGTACGCTGCACGCCCTCCAATACCACGGAACGCTCCGCGTCTACCACCTCCCGCACGTTCGTGTTCTCCTGTAACTCAAACTGCTCCCGCAGATATTTGATACGACGCAGCTTACGGGTAAAAACCCACCTGCGTACGGATCTGGTTCAAGTAATCAATGATATCCTGTTGGGGAATGGATCAAGCTATGGCCGGCGCTCAATAACTCCGTCTTCAACTCACGCGCGATCGTCAACAACTCCTCGTCCGGGGCTTGGGCGAAAAAGGGAGTCCGTTCCCGATCAGCAGCTTCTCACTTCCACGATCAGGCGGTTGATCTCGATTCGCTTAGCGTCCAGATTCTCCAGTTTTGGCGATCTTCACCTTATAGCTCGGCTCGTTCTTGAACGTATTGTATCGATCACCGTTGCAAGGACACACGTTACGTACAAGATCTTCCCGATCTTCCGCAAATGCGCCTTGACCGATCGCAGATAACCCAGCTTACGCAAATCGTTATCCTCCCTTGCCAATAATAATCGATCAATTGATACACCAACTGGATATTCTCATCGATCACCGAGGTAGAAATCTCCTCATTCGCCTCCAGAAGCAGCTCATAGAAAGAGAGATAATGCTCATCCATCTCGATATAGGCCGTTCCTGCGGATCACCTTCGCTCGATCAAGATATTCAATTTATTCTCATCGATAATATCCAACGCATAATCATAGCGAAACGGTAATGATTTTCTTTTCTCAAATAAGACCTCAATAGGTCCTTTCCCGAGATTTAGCGTATTCGTTATATGGGGTATTGAATTATATATGTACATCCTAAACAATTAAGACACAAAAGTAATAAAAATACAAGTAACCCTTTTTTTCTCCGTGATGAAAAAGGATTTCCATCGTAGTGAAAAAGCTTTTTCATCACGGTGGAAAAAGTTTTTCACCCCGATGGAAAAAGAGGAAAATCACGAAGAGTTATCAATCCGCCGGATAGACAATTCCCAACTGCCGGCGTACTTCATCGATAATCTCCAATGTAATCAAAGAATTATCAAGGCTATTGATTTCTGACTCCCGCTTGCCAGACAAGACGAGGTTGATAAATTCCGCTACCTCATAATAGTACTCATCCTTATCGGCGACCACGCTTAGGTCTTCGGAACCGGTTCCGGGCCTTTTCCCATCGCCGGAGCTAAACGAGGAGAATACGTCACTTTACGGATGATATTGATCCGGTCAAGGTCAAGTTCCCTCACTCCTTTGTATCTCGGTAGGCAAGGCGGAGTTGGGATCTTAGAATAAAGCACCGTGGGTTCATCCCTCATACAAAAATTCACGGCCTTGCGTCGCTCCTGAGGACAGGACTATGCGCCCGAGGCATCTATCTTCTTAGGGCGACCAAACAAGACAACCATCGGATAGACCGTATAAATACCGATATCCATCATGGCCCCATTAGACAACTCCGGCAAAGCGTTCAACGATTCCTTCCTTGAACTTATCATAACGGGAGGAATACTGGCAATAGCAGGCGAAATAACGACGAACCGTACCTACACGCCCAAGATTCTCTCGCACGGCAAGAAAAGTTCGGCGTAAGCGTAGGCTTCATCGCCTCCATCAACGTGACATTATAGGTACGGGAAGCCTCCGATCATCGCACGTACTTCTTTTGGAAGCGAAGGGTTTCTCGCAAAGAACATGCTTGCCATAGCTCATGCAAAAAAGAATACTCTGGGAGGCATGAAGGAAGTTCGGGAGGCAATACACGGCGTCGATCAACGGGCTTTCGCCATCTCTCCAAGGAGGTAAACGTATACGGTATATTATGTTTCGAGGCGAAAGCATCCGCCGTCTCCTGAGTTCTCGAATATACAGCTACCAGTTCAAAAACGCTCATCCTGCCGGGCTCCGGCAATTACCCAATCACTTATGAAATTGGTTCCGACTACACCAAAACGTACTTTATCCATATTCTATCGTATTATGTTCTTTATTTACAAATGTACGATTTCTGTTTAACATAAATACTCCGTGGAAATGTTATTGTATCTATAAAAAGGACAAGTCACAGGAACTTTTTCGCAACGACGCTGTTTAATCTATACAATTTAAAACCGTTTTAAAAACTAAATCAAGTATGAAAAAGAATTGTATCTTTTATCGTCGTTCTCGCTGTCGCTATGTGCGGAATGACACAAGTAATGGCTCAAAAATCGATAACAAAGGAAGCCAAAAAGTAGAGAGAGAAATCAAGAAACAAGAGCGTCTGGCACAAGATGCCGTAGAAGGCCAAGAAGAGTTTAACGCCGCTGTACCATACCGATACCTTTCTTCAAGACAGGCGACATGGTTCCAGATGTCACCACACCGATAATATTGTCTTCGGCATCGGCAATCTCGTAGCCGTGGCGAGGAATACCTTTGTCAACCAGCTCGAAGGCACACAGCTTGCGGTTAACGCCTTCTTTCTTCTGGCGTTCCAGTTCGGCGCGATTGGTGAAGTTCTTGCCTTCGGCGAACTTGGTGATCCAACCCAGACCGGCTTCGATCGGCGAAGTCGTGTCGTCGAGATCGTTGCCGTACAGACAGAAGCCCATTTCCAGACGTAGCGTGTCGCGTGCACCCAGGCCGATCGGTTTGATACCTTCAGGCTTACCGGCTTCGAAGATGGCATTCCAGATCGTCATGGCATCATCCGGGTAAAAATAAAGTTCGAAGCCACCGGCTCCGGTATATCCCGTATTGGAGATGATGACGTTCTTGCAACCTGCAAATTCACCCGTCACAAACGAATAGTAAGGAATGGAAGACAGGTCGACCGGAGTCAGGCGTTGCAAAACTTCGACGGCTTTCGGGCCCTGGACAGCCAACTGTGCAGTACGGTCGGAAGAGTTTTCCAGTTCCGCCCCTACTGTATTATGGCTCACGCACCAATCCCAATCTTTGGCGATGTTACCCGCATTGACAACCAAAAGGTATTTTTCCGGTTCATAATGATAGACCAGCAGGTCGTCCACGATACCGCCCTTGTCATTCGGAAAGCAAGTATATTGAGCTTTGCCGATCGGCAACACGGAAGCGTCGTTCGAGGTAACGCTCTGGATAAAAGCCAGCGCGTTCGGGCCTTTTACCCAAAACTCGCCCATGTGGGAAACATCGAACACACCTACACCATTCACTACAGTCATGTGTTCGTCGATAATACCGGTGTATTCGATCGGCATGTTGAAACCTGCAAATTCATGCATTTTGGCACCGAGTGCAATGTGCACATCGGTAAACGGAGTTGTTTTCATGATTTATGATTTGTGATTTATGATGTATAATTACCTTTGACCAATAGTTCTGCTATTTTAACGATCGTCTCCATGCTCTTTTCAAGCGACTTGACCGGGAGGAATTCATACCGTCCGTGGAAGTTCAACCCGCCTGCGAAGATATTCGGGCAAGGCAGTCCCATGAAAGAAAGGCGAGCACCGTCCGTACCTCCACGGATCGGCTTCACCAAAGGTGTGACACCGGCTTCCTTCATGGCGTCGAACGCCAAGTCCACGATGAACTTCTTCGGTTCGACCACTTCACGCATATTGTAATACTGGTCGCGCAGTTCGAGCGTCGTACTGCCCGGATGCATCTCGTTCATTCGCTTCACCAACTCGTGCAGCAACTCTTTCTTCCGTTCGAAAGCAGTGCGCACATGGTCGCGTATGATATAGGAAAGAGAAGCCTCCTCGACCGTTCCGCCTATGCCGGTCAGATGGAAAAAGCCTTCATAACCGGTCGTATGTTCGGGACGTTGCGCGACAGGCAGCCAAGAGGCGAACTCTACCGCCAGCAACGATGCGTTCAGCATCTTGTCCTTGGCATATCCCGGATGTACGTTCAGCCCTTTGAAAACGACTTTGGCTCCGGCAGCATTGAAATTCTCATATTCCAACTCGCCGATTTGTCCGCCGTCGATCGTATATGCCCAATCGCAACCGAACTTTTCGACATCGAAGTAGTCGGCTCCGGCTCCGATCTCTTCGTCGGGCGTAAACCCTACGCGAATCTTGCCGTGTTCGATCTCCGGATGATCCTTCAAGTATTTCATGGCGGCGATGATAGCAGCCACTCCTCCCTTATCATCCGCCCCTAACAGGGTTTTGCCGTTGGTCACGATAATATCCTGTCCTTTATAATCGTCCAGTTCGGGAAACATAAGCGGCGAAAGCACCACGCTTTCTTCGGCGCACAACACGATATCCCCCCCTTCGTAACTTACGATACGCGGCTCGACATCCTTGCCCGACATATCGGGGCTGGTATCCAGATGGGCGATAAAGCCGATTGTCGGAACTTCCTTCGCCGTATTGGCAGGCAGGGTAGCCATCAGGTAGCTCTTGTCATCGAGGGTGATGTCTTCCAATCCTATCTCTTCCAACTCTTTCACCAACGCTTCGGCAACCACGCGCTGTCCCGGCGTACTGGGAGTCACACCCGTGGTTTCGCTCGACTCGGTGTCGAACGTCACGTACTTCAAAAATCTATCTGTTACAGTCATGCTTATCATTAATATTACAAAGCCATAAAAGTAATTAAAGTGTCACTAACAACAAAAAAATCATGCGCATTTCTGCACATGATTTTCCTTATTTCATCCGATCATATCTCTTTAGAAACAACTGCTTCCGTCGAAACAATGCGTACAAACTTTGCATTTCGGTAAGCCGATTGCCTCGATGAGTGTTTCCAGCGTATTGAACTTCAACGAGCTCAAACCGAAACGGTCGGCAATGATCTGCACCATCTTTTGATATTCAGGAGAGTCGGTCGTCGCATATTTTTCCAGATTTTTGTTCTCGTCTCCTTCCAGTTCCTTGATGATACGACGGGTGATCAGTTCGAGCGGACTCTTCGACGAAGTAAAGCCGAGGAACGGGCAACCATAGATAAGAGGCGGGCAGGCAATGCGCATATGTACCTCTTTTGCCCCGTAGTCATACAAGATTTTCACGTTGTCGCGAAGCTGCGTCCCGCGCACGATCGAGTCATCACAAAACAAGATCCGCTTTCCTTCCAGCATGGCCCGGTTCGGGATCAGTTTCATTTTCGCGACAAGCGAACGCAATTCCTGATTAGCCGGAGTGAAACTACGCGGCCAAGTCGGTGTGTATTTGGCTATCGCCCGATGGTAAGGAGCCCCTTTGCCTTCGGCATATCCCAAAGCCATCCCTACGCCTGAATCAGGAATACCGCAAACACAATCCACTTCGCTCTCGTCCTTCTTCCCCATCTTGTAACCGCTTTGAAAACGGACCTCCTCGACATTCCTGCCCTCGTAGCAAGAAACCGGGAAACCGTAATACACCCAAAGGAAAGAGCAAACCTGCATCTGCTCGTTCGGACGGCGCATCTGCTCGATGCCGTCGGCACGCAAAGCGGAGGATTTCTCCCGGCCCGACAAATCGGTCTATTTCATAATCCAAGTTAGGTAAACTGCTCGATTCGCTGGTAGCGGCATAGGCTCCGTCTTTCTTACCTATAATAATAGGCGTACGCCCCCACTTGTCGCGGGCCACGATGATACCGTCTTCCGTCAGCAGCAACATGGAACAGGAACCTTTGACCCGGTCGTAAACATTTTCAATGCCTTCAACAAAATCCTTTCCCTGCGTAATCAGCAACGCTACCAGTTCGGTCTGGTTCGTCTTACCCGAACTCAGTTCGGAAAAGTGCATATTCGCTTTCAGCAAATCCTGTTCCAATTCCTCGATGTTATTGATCTTGGCAACCGTCACGATGGCGAACTTACCGAGGTGGGAGTTGATAACGATCGGCTGCGCATCCGTATCGCTGATGATACCGATTCCGGCTTTTCCTTTGAATTTAGGAAGCCCCGGTTCAAACTTGGTGCGGAAATAAGAATTCTCCAGATTGTGAATCGAACGCGTAAACCCTTCTTCCTTATCGTATGTAGCCATACCGCCTCTGCGGGTTCCTAGATGAGAATTGTAGTCTGTGCCATAGAATAAATCCGTAATACAGGCTCCTTTTAGAAATAGTTCCGAAAAACCACCCATTGTTTTTTATGTTTGTATTTATGTTTGAGACCGCAAAGTTACAAGTTTATTTATATATGTTCCAAAATTTACTTCATAACGTTTATTATCATCGGCAATAAAAAGGATACCCCTTTTCAGGATATCCTTTCCTTATTCTTTGGTCGCAGAAACTTAAGCCTCAGCAACAACTTCTTTTACAGAAACAAATGATCTGTTTTCTTTTCCTCTACGGAAAGTAACAACGCCATCTACCAACGCATACAACGTATGATCCTTACCGATACCTACGTTCTCGCCCGGATGATGAACCGTACCTCTTTGACGAACGATGATGTTACCAGCTTTAGCAACCTCACCACCAAAAAAAGCTTAACACCTAATCTTTTACTTTGTGATTCACGGCCGTTCTTAGAACTACCCACACCTTTTTTATGTGCCATTTCTTTTCTTCTCCTTTAAACGTTAAGCAATAACTTCTTTAATACTCACCTCAGTGAACTGCTGACGGTGACCGTTCAATTACGGTAACCTTTTCTTCTCTTCTTGTGGAATACCAGCACCTTGTCACCTTTTACCAGCGGAGATAATACCTCGCATACTACCTTTTGCGCCCTCTACAGTAGGAACACCCACTGTTACCTCACCGTTGTTATCTACTAACAACACCTTTGTCAAACTCCACAACAGCACCGCTTTCATGCCTCTGAATGTGATGAACGAACAATTTCTTGCCTTGCTCAGCCTTGAACTGTTGTCCGTTAATTTCTACGATTACGTACATCTGTCTTAAAATCTTTTAAACAGGTTAGGTCCCGGGGGGGCTCCGTCTCCGGCTCCACTTATTTACCCTCTGCGGAAAATCGAGTGCAAAGATAGAGTTTTTATTTAATTCCACAAACATCTTCTTGAACTTTTAAAAAGCCACGCATAAGACGATGAGAATACAGAGCTTTTACTACCTTTTGCAACTAATAATATATTACTATTATCCAAATAAAGATGCAGGAAACAAATAATATGTTATCAGTTCTTGACAACTATACGCTAGACAACCCGGATGAGATCGCTAAAGAAATAGCCAACGACTTCCGCAAGCGACGTATAGAGAAGAATCTGACACGCGAACAAGTGTCGGAGAAGGCAGGTGTAGCAGTCAGTAATATCAAAAGTGATTCGAACAGAAAGGTCTTATCTCACTCAAGAACCTTATCGGCATAGCAATGGCATTAGGTTACACTTCGGAGATAAAGAAGCTTTTTCCGAACCAAAATACTCCACCATGGAGGAGCTACTACAAATCCGCAAGAATACCAACAAGAAAAAGTACATAAGTAATGAGAATCAAAAAATAGAAAGACTTATCGTAAAGTATCACGAACACAGATAGTCGGGACGCTTTCGCTCACTCCCGACAACAAACAGTGTGCCTTTGAATACGATAAAGCATGGCTTTCCAACGGTTTCAGTATATCCCCATTGGAACTTCCGCTGAAACCGGGATTGTTCATCGCAAAGCCCTCACCTTTTATGGGAATTTCGGTGTTTTCGAAGACAGTCTGCCCGATGGCTATGGTCGCAACCTCTTGCATAAGGCCTTGCTCAAAGAAGGCATCAACGATACCCAATTGTCAGCGCTCGACCGTCTAAGTCTAGTGGGAAATGGGGTATGGGAGCACTCACATACGAACCGGAAACCAGCATAGGTACTTCGCATGAGCCCCTTGATTTCGATCTGCTGCAAGAAAAGGCCTTAGAAGTGTTGCATGAGAAGAACGACGATGACGTAGAACTTCTTCTTTTTTAACAGCCGAAATAGCGGCGGATGCAGACCCAAGGCATTGTTCTCCAACAATGAAGGGCATTGATGGTGAAGTTCCGCCATACATACGACCCTCAAGACATGGGATTGATAGAATTTCATTACAATGAGTTAGCACGACAATGTGGCATCCGCGTTCCAGACTTCAAACTGATCAACGGTAAGTATTTCACGACACGCCGCTTCGACATCTCGCAAGATGGAGAACGTTTGCATACAGTCACAGCCGGAGGGTTGCTTAACATTCCACTATCCAACCCAATTCTCCGATTATAGCAACTTACTGGCCCTAACTGGCTATCTAACGCAGAATCCTTTTTAGAAGTGGAAGAAATGTTTCGTCGTATGGTTTTCAACTATTTCACAGACAACAAAGATGATCATTGCAAGAATTTCAGTTTCACAATACAGAAAAGTGATACCAGCACATGGCAATGGCATCTTTGCTCCCGCCTACGATCTCACCCTATGCACAGAGGGTTATAATGGTGAACATGCGACTTCGGTCAATGGAACCGACATCCCACCATTCAAGACATGATAACCATCGGTACTAAAAACAAGATGAATAAACCGCGCTGCATACGAATCATTGAAGAGGTTAGACTGGCTGCGGAGATTTGTTGCGGAACAAAGACTGGGAGTAATTTCGACAATAGAGCTGCCTTCCAATCTATCAGACCATCCGCCGTACGTAAGTCCATAAATCAAAATCCATAAGCCATCGTTTCAATTTCTCTTCCGCTCCACGCAAGCCATAATACGATTTGAAACGACGGATATAATTTAAGTCCTCAATCATCGGTTGCTCCGCATCCAGATCACGAGGATGGATGTAAGCCAACAAATATTCCGGACATTCACGTGTCCATTTCCTCAATAATCTATAGGGAACCAAGCGGAAATAGCCTCCTCCAGAGAAAACGATATGCTTTCCCAATATCTTACGATACACGATCGGGAATTCTTTTCATCCTTATTCCGTTATATTCCACCCAGCTAGGCACCGCAGAAACATATGATGGCATTCCTCCATGCGCATGATGCGGGAAAAACCGAGCTATCCATACGAATTCCCAATTCATGCAATATCTCGAAAGCCCACCCCTCGCTCTCACGGATCGAGAAGCCCGGCGCACGAAAAGCCTCTACCTTCTGTCCCGTTATATCCTCCAGCAATTTTATGGAAGAAGAGACATCCTCTTTGAATGCTCTCCCTCGATTGTTGCCACACTAACTGATGATTCATCGTATGGCTTCCCACCTGATACTTGGATGCGATCTGCCTCACGATATCCGGATATGTCTTGGCGATCCAGCCGATCACGAAAAAAGTAGCCTTCGTATCAGTCTCTCCAAGATACGAAAAATGCGCTCCATATTCTCAGATACGCACTTCAAACCCTTTCCACTGCTCTTCAGAGCGTGTAGAATCGTTATCGAGGAGATGAAACCATTCCTCGATGTCGAAAGTTAGTATGTTCATATTTTGTTAAATCAAGATCTTAATTTAGATTTTCGAAAAGAAGGATTCAGATATTTCACCAAACCAGATAATATACCCATCAACATTGGTAAAGGGTCTTTTAAAAGATCCATCCTGATAAAATATATTCTTACCTAAAAAGCAGAACCAAGAGGGATGGGAACTAAATCTTTGGGGAGAAAAGATAAACCACATAACATCCAGTCCCCAAAAACGTAATACTTTTCCGATATGATAAGTATAAGTTAAGATCGGTTCATCCTTCATATCATGAACGATCATTTCCGGATAATTAACTCCTGCTATATATGCAGCATGTATACTTGCCGGTACACGAGGATTTATTTCTATAACTTTATATTTCCCCGATTTGCTCTCCATAATATCAAAGTCGGCAAAACCAACCCAATCCAAAGCATCTAAAATATCTTTACAGATGCAGACCAAAGTCTCATTTTTGAATCGTCTCACAATAACAACTAGTCCGTCCTTTTAAAGGGAAATAACGCATGATTCGAATAATTACGGCTTCATGGCACCCCCTGCTCTTATCACGATAAAGCATCACATTATAATAGATCCCTGTATGATCAACATATTCCTGTAAACTGCAACGACCAAAATCTCGTTCTATGGCAGGCCATTTGTCTAATAGCTCTTTCTCTTCATGCACAAGCATAATCCTCTAGCCCCAGATGAAATATTCGGTTTGATTAAAGCAGGAAAGCCAACATAAGATACTACTTCATGCAGATTTTTGACGAAAGAAATGCAGTCCGAGGGTGTGGAAATGATCGTTGCTTGCAAACATCCATCAATCTTTCTTTGTCATGTGCCTTTATAAAAGTATCATAATGTGGAATGGCACACTTCACGGAAAAAAGAATTTTCTATCCTCTCCTTTATTTTGGCTCAACAACTCTGCGCTATCATTATACATTGAATAATAACATCTTGTGATTTTTCCCCAAGAAATCAACTAAAAAATTCAAGTATTCAGAGGGAGCATCACGCAAGATAGGACAAAGGATCTTATGATCTACAAACCTAGAGACATAACCATAAGATAACCTAGATTCAATGAAACCAAATATAACATGACCATTCTCTTTCAAAGAACGAGCTACGGAAATGGATTGAACCGTATGAGCATCCAGTAACAAAATATTCATATCTAGCGGTATAACATAAACTATTAAAGCTTATAGTACAATTTTTCTCTTACGACCCCTACTATTCCCCAATAAACTAAACAATACAAACTTTTTATTAATGATAATTTTTCTACTCTTTCGAAGTACCAGCCACTGAGGCTTTATCATTCTTATTTTATTAGAAGTAACTGCCGTGACCCTATCTCTATAGGAGATTGTTACAGTCAAATTTCCATAAGCATATGGTACCTCTTTCAGGATTTTTAGCCAATAAACATAATCATCCCTGAGACTCCCTAATTGCTCATCAAAATAATATTTCTTCGATTTGGACACATCATAAACCGTAGCAGAAGGACAAATCGGACATAATTTTAACAAATCATCATATTTAACCTTTTTTCGGACGGGGAAATGGAACTCCAAAGTATCGCTTAGAATGTTCTTCTATATGTTGTACTGAAGCATAAACTATAATAGCTTTCTCCGTTTGCAAAAAATTCACTTGTGATTCCAAATACTCTTCCGGCCATATCATCCGAATCCAAGAACGCATATATACTGTCCTTTTCGCCTCTTTCAACGCAATATTCCTCGCCCCCAGAAGAACCTTTGTTCACCTTGCTCTCTATCAATTTGATCCGCGGATCCGCATACCGCTTCACGACGTTGATCCCGCCCCATCATCCGGCGAGCAATCATCTACGATAATCATCTCCCAATTCGTATACGTTTGCTTCAAGACAGATTCTATCGTATCGCCAACAAACTCAGCCCCCTTTATACATAGGGGGTAATGATCGAGACCATCCCTTTCCATATTTTCAGACATTGTATTATATTTTTCTCTTTATAATCATAATCCCACCAAAAGACCGACAAATCTTGTCAGCCTATTCGCATCCTTTACCCTACGATATATCACGCCAAAGAGGATGGGTAACGAGAATCCCCAACACAAACGAGACACACGAAAACGATATTGGTTCACCTCCCGGAAAAGCATGGGCATAGGTCCGCGCACAACATCTGCGGGAAATAGAAAGCAGGAACACAGTTAGGTTGTAGTCGGATAGATGTATCAAGCCTACCCCTACGCTTCTCCACTATAAGCGATAAATCAGGCTGAATACGATACCTACTAATGCGGCAACCAATTTCCATGGCAATAAGCTAGCGGATAAAGCAAACGATCCCAAAACATTCCATACTTATATCGTTAGCAGAATAGCATCTATCTATAAATACAATAAAGAATTCCCAAACGAAATAAGCGGAGTAATGAACAGCAACCGATATTTGCATAAACTGCATAATTAGGCATCACATAACTTAACACAAACAGCAAAATTACCCCCATTTGTAAATATACGTTAACATATATCCATTTCTTAAAAGCAGAAAAAGAATACGAATATCATGAACAACGTCGGTAAAACCGTTTATAAATCAATCGGATACCAAACATACTCCACCACGAGGAGAAAACTAAACGTCAACAGATTCTGCATCAACTCACCAGGAACAAAACGTGACAACAAAAAATCACACTATTAATAAATAAGAAAAGGCAATAAGAGCCGCTTGACCTTTTCTCGTGAATGGAAAAGAATCTCATTCCTTGCATTTTTGTTTGCTGGATATTATGCATAAACAGAATCCAGACAAGAGAAAAAGAAAAGGCATATGAAACAAGACTCTACACCATTTATAAATCCAGAGATCTCTGTAATCAAGGTAATATCCGCATGGCCCTGTCACAACCAACAGTGTTGCAAAAACAATAAAAATGAAAACTTGCGTGAGTTTTCTTTCCCATAATCATTCAAGTTTAATTAAATTTTTCCGCCAACTCAACGCATTTGCGATCACCTGATGCATATCATAATATTTATATATTCCATAATGACCGCCAAAGACCACCTTCTCTTGTGCGTCTGCCAAGGCAATACCAGGCTTATACAACTCACTGTTCGTTTATCGTTCACCGGATAATAAGGCTCATCCCCCCGGTCTCTCCACTCCTTGGAATTGCTCCCTTGAGATCACCGTGTCCAGGTTGTTGTCCAAACTCAAAATGTTTATGTTCGAATAATACGGGTATGGAGTATCGGCCGTATAGTTCACCACGGCATTCCCTGGAAATTAGGAACACCTTCCAATAACTTGTTTCGAAACTCACGGTTCGATACTCCAAATACCCAAAGCGATAATCAAAGAAGCGATCAACTCCCCCGTGTAGATTACCCGATCCGCTATCGAATCAAAATATTCTCGATTCCCGAAATAATCCGTATTCAAACGAACCTCCACGCCATCTAGCATTTTTCTCGATCATCCTCGTGTATCCGCCCTCCGGGATACCTTGATACTTATCATTGAAATAATTATTATCGAAAGTGAAATGTTCTTCCAAATTCGCACAGGAAGTCGTTTAATGATAAACGCAGGAAGTTCCGTAGCCTTACGTCCCCATTGTTTTTCTGTATAATCCTTGATCAGCGTATAATAAATATCCTTCCCCGATCAAAGATATAGCCTGTTCTTCCCAAATTCTTAGGGCTAAGGATTCCGGACTCTCTCCGTTGCTTCTCTATCATCTCCTTAGCCTCCTCCGGGGTCGTCACCCCCACATCTGATAGAAAGTATTCATATTGA
>VOFB01003260.1_pt1 | contig 15410 bp, 20 predicted proteins | sample 5384141 | NCBI WGS metagenome assembly VOFB01 (sample SAMN12384721, study PRJNA508395) | human gut metagenome | isolation source: healthy gut A | host: Homo sapiens | reverse complement strand
TGATCGTTAATCCAAGATCATCTAATTTCTTTATAAACTTTTGCTGCTGTTCTTCCTGATATCCTTTTTCCGATAATCCATAAAAAGTACAATCAAACTTTGTCATATCTTCTAAATCTGTTTCACTGAAGACGCCAATCCACTTCCTGTCGCAAACGCACTGATTGCTAAAACAGCATCAAACACAGCATTGACATAGAAACAAATGTTGTGGTGATCTTTGAATTGATCTGTCTTAGCACAAACATATTTAATCCATTATAATAAAATTTCTTACTTCTTTTTGCCAATTCTAATAAAAAATCCTGATAACGAAAAGAAGAAGAGAAATGTTCCTACTACACCAAGTAATACGCTGATCTTAAAATCATTGTCCACAGCAAGCATCTGGTTTTTTTGAATTAAATGATATGCTATTCCAAGAATCCCAATGGATATCAAAAACAGAATGACCGACAATATAGGATTTTTTAATCTTGTTTTCTGATTTTTCTTTGCTGAATTCAACAGATTGATCCAGTTTATATTTTGATATCGTAATTCCATTAAATATCATCACAATAATAAAATAATTGCAAAATACAAAATAGTCTGAATAAATGCCGTTTGCGAGAAAATAAACTTAAACTCTTTCATCTGAACCGCAAACATCTTTGCTGTCAACATCGCAAGTCCTTGTGATAAAAACACACCTGAAACCAATCCTGCGATCAGATGCCAAAACACCGATCAATAAAGTCTCTTCAGAAGAATTTTGATACCTGTCGTTTTCCATTCCTAACAACAGATAGATTCCCATTTCCTTATGCCGCCGCTTCATTAGAAACTGATTTGCATAAACAATCAGAAATCCAAGAATAATTGCAACAAACACAGAAATTCCATTAATGATCACAGACATTAGATGCATCATTGATTTCTGGCTTGCATTCAGTTTTAAAACTGCCTGCTGTGCCTGAACGGAATTAAACATATAAAACAAACAAATTCCAAATGTTAATGTCAGAAAATAAATCGTATAATCACAGATACTTTTTTGACATTACTAAATGCGATCTTAGAATACATTTGTACTGTCACCTCAAGCAATGTCACAACCTCAATGATACGGTCAAAAAATCGTTTCCTCGAATCATTTCCTCGAACCAATTCATTAAAAATCTTTCCATCCTTGATAAACAAAATACGTTTACAGTAACTGGCTGTAAATGCATCATGTGTTACCATCAGAATCGTTGCATTTAATTCCACATTCATCATTTCCATACTGTCAAGCAGCATTCTGGCCGCCTTGCTGTCCAAAGCTCCTGTTGGCTCATCCGCTAAGATCAGAGATGGATTTGTAATCATCGCTCGGGCACTTGCCACTCTCTGCTTCTGTCCGCCTGACATCTGATAAGAATATTTGTTTAATACTTCTGTGATCATCAACTTTTCTGCGATCGATCTGACTCTGTCTTCAATTTCTCTTGCAGGAATTTTCATGATCGTAAGCGCCAACGCAATGTTTTCAAATGCTGTCAATGTATCTAACAGATTAAAGTCTTGGAAGATAAATCCTAATTCCTCTCGTCTGAATCTTGAAAGATGTTTTCCTTTCAATTTTGTGATATCCATTCCATTGATCATAATATTTCCCGCAGTCACCTGATCGATCGTTGAAATACAATTTAATAATGTCGTCTTCCCACTTCCGGAAGCCCCCATAATTCCAATATACTCCCCCCTCTTCCACTTCAAAACTGATACGATCGATCGCTTTTTGTAAGATTCGCTTTACTCCCATAATATTTTTCTATATTATCTACTTTCAATAGAACTCATTTTCCATCTCCTTATCTTTTTGGTTTCTCTTATTGTCTTGTCTATAATGTACAAGTAAATCATCTTCGTATCCATCGAACTTCCTTACACAAAACTTACAATTTTGTCATATTGCTATTTTATCAAAAAGCTACTATACTAAACTTAACATGACTATATAAAGGAGGGACTCAACATGTTTTTAAAAAATGAAGATGTAAAAATTGGCACAATTCCTGATGCAAATGGTTCTGATAACCCATTAAAGAAAATAGAATTCTTAACAGAAAAAGAAATGAAAGATAGCAGTCGTCTGTTCGGAAAAGTCATCGTACCACCTGGTTCTGCTCTTGCATATCACACTCATGAAGGTGAAGGCGAAGCTTACCATATCCTTCAGGGAAAAGGACTTTATAATGACAATGGTACAAAATATGAAGTACATCCAGGAGATACTACATTCACATGTGATGGAGCCGGACATGCCATTGAGAATATCGGAGACGAAGATCTTGTATTTATGGCACTAATCTTACTTGATAAATAATCTTGAAATCTAAATATAGCATAATATGTAAAGAGGTGTCTATTTGTTAAAAAACAATAGGCACCTCTTTTAATTTATCTTAAAATCTATGAAATTCTGGTTTCATCTTTTCAAAAGTATAAATTCCATCAAAACCAATATCTTTAAAATCTTCTGTGACTCCATTACGCAGTCACCGATCCGGTCTGCATTATGTGCATCTGATCCAATCGTAATGATCTTACCTCCCATATCATGATACAGTTTCAGAATTTCTTTTGATGGCATTAGACTTTTTCAGTTTATATGCACGGCTTGAAGTATTAAGTTCAATTCCTTTTCCGTCTGCGATCACAACTTCAAAAATCTGCTCGATCAGATCCTGAATCTTTTCAAATTCGATTTCTCCTTGCTTATCATATCTTTTGATCACATCAAGATGACCAAGAATGCTGTAATCTTTGTATACTTTAACAACATCCAAAATCTCCTGATAATACCTTCGATTGTATTCTAACTGTGTCTTTCCTTCCTGTGGCTCTTGTCTCCAATATTCTTTGTTTTCAACTTGATGACAAGAAAAGATTACAAAATCAAACGGATACTGTCTGAATGTTTCTTCATACGCTTTCGTCGTATGCGTCTGAATTCAAATTCAATTCCTGTCTTTAATGTGATCTGCCCTTTATACTTATCTTTCATTTTTTTCCATTTCTTCAAAATAAGCATCATAATCACAATTAACGACAGTTGGCACATCATAATCTGAATGTTCTGTAAAACATAATTCATCCATCCCTAATTTGATCGCTTTCTGAATTTCAAGTTCCATTGGGAAATCTGTGTCTTCACTAAAATGTGAATGTACATGATAATCTGCAAACATTGTAAACCTCCTGTCTGATCATTCTTCATTTAAAAAAATCATAGAATTTCTTGGGAAGCCGATTGTTACTTTCGTGTATTCTTCTTCTTTAGATTCGATGTAAAAACTTAGTTGTAATTTGCTGCAAAGTTTCTTACACAAATATAACCCCATCCCTGTTGATTTTTGATAGTTTCTTCCTGTAGTTCCAGTATACCCTTTGTCCGTGATCCTTGGCAAATCTTTTGGTGAGATTCCAATTCCATTGTCTCTGATTTCCAGAAGTATTTCATTCTTTTTCACATCTTGCACAAAATGATATTTCTGCTTCTTCTTTTTATATTTTTATTGCATTGCTGATAACTTGATTTAATATAAATAAAACCCATTTTTCATCGCTGAAGATCTTCTGATCCAGATTCTCTATTTTAATTTTTATCTTATTTCCGATCAGACTTTTTGCATTTGCTTTTACCGCATTTTCTACCACTTCTTTTAAACTTAACTCTTTCACTAGATAGTCTTTCTCTACACTATTACTCCTCGCATAATACAATGCCTGCTCCAAATAATAATTGATCTGCTGCATTTCTTCATCCATTGCCCGTGTGATCTCACTTGGATGATTTTCAAGGATCAGTCTTGTTGCTGCCAATGGTGTTTTTACTTCATGAATCCACATCTCAATATATTCTCGGTATCCTGCTGCCTCTATCTTATATTTCAATATCTCATCATTCATGGACTTGTTGCACGTCTGCAATATTTCATATAGAAACTCTCCTTCTGCAAAATCTGGCAATTCTAACATTTCTGTTATCATGCATTTTTGTTCCAGTATATCCAGTTTTGCTTTCACTTTTTTATAATACCGATATTTTTTCATATACCGCTGGCATAAATAAACTCCTTCCAGAATCAATCCGATCAGCAGCAAATATATCATAAGAAAATAATTCACTTCAAAAATAAAAAGCAACACTTCCAATAATCCCAAAAATACAATATATATCAGAATCTGGGCATACTCCATTCTAAACAAATCTTTGGTTTTCATATCATATAACCCTGCCCTCTTTTTGTTTTTATAAAATCTTTCAGTCCTGCTGCTTCTAATTTTTTCTTACTCGATTGATATTCACTGTTAATGTATTATCATCAATAAATTCATTTGACTGCCATAAAGATTCCATTAATTGATCTCTGCTTACAATATTCTCTTTATGTTGCAACAATGTATACAATATTCTTATTTCGTTTTTACTAAGCTCAATCTCATGATCTTTATAAATAACAGTACTGTTATTCAACTGTAATTTTAAGCCTTTATATTGTAAAGAATCATTCACCGTTTCTTTCTGTGTCCGTTTCAACATTGCCGAAATTCTCGCCAATAAAATTTGTGTATTATATGGTTTGGTAACAAAATCATCAGCCCCCAGATTTATGCTCATTAGCTCATCCATCTCGCTATCTCTACTAGTAACAACAATGATTGGTACTTCTGATTTCTCTCTGATTGCTCTGCACACATAATAACCATCATAAAACGGAAGATTAATATCTAATAAAATCAGATCTACATCTTCTCTCAAGCACTCTTCAACAACGGTATCAAAACGATCTAACACTATGATCTCATATCCATATTTACTTAACAAAATCTTTAATTCATTTCGAATTGGTTCATGATCTTCCACGATCATAATCTTTGCTTTCATTTGCTTGCTTCCCACCTTTCCTTAAACCTTTCTTTATCGTATATAATATCATAAACCTCTGTAAAGAAAAAGCGCCTCATATCTTGAGACGCTCTTTTTGAATTCTTATTTCTTAATTTTTTAGGCTGCAGAGATTCTTTTTCCACCCATATATGGTCTTAAAACTTCTGGAATTGCAACGCTTCCATCTTCTCTTAAGTTGTTCTCTAAGAATGCGATCAGCATTCTAGGTGGTGCTACTACAGTGTTATTTAATGTATGCGCAAAAGTAATTTCCATTTTCACCTTTTGATACGGATGCGCAGTCTTCTTGCCTGTGCATCACCAAAGATTAGAACAGCTTCCTACTTCAAAGTATTTCTTCTGTCTTGGAGACCAAGCTTCTACGTCAACAGATTTTACTTTCAGATCTGCTAAATCACCAGAGCAGCACTCTAATGTACGAACTGGGATATCCATAGAACGGAATAAATCAACTGTGTTCTTCCATAATTTTTCATACCAATCCTTGCTTTCTTCTGGTTTACATACAACGATCATTTCCTGTTTCTCAAACTGATGGATTCTGTACACACCACGTTCTTCAATACCATGTGCTCCTTTTTTTTTCTGAAACATGGAGAATAGCTTGTTAGTGTTTTTTGGTAATTCTGCTTCTTCTGTTGTTGTATCAATAAATTTACCGATCATAGAATGTTCACTTGTACCGATCAGATATAAGTCTTCGCCTTCGATCTTATACATCATCGCATCCATTTCATCGAAACTCATAACACCTGTTACAACATTGCTTCTGATCATAAAAGGCGGTACACAATAAGTAAATCCTCGATCGATCATGAAGTCTCTTGCATAAGAAATTACTGCAGAATGAAGTCTTGCAATATCTCCCATCAGATAATAGAAACCATTACCAGCTACCCGTCTTGCGCTGTCTAAATCGATTCCATCAAATTTTTCCATAATATCTGTATGATATGGAACTTCAAAATCCGGAACAACCGGTTCACCAAATTTCTCAATTTCAACGTTCTCGCTGTCATCTTTACCAATCGGTACAGATGGGTCAATGATATTCGGAATTGTCATCATGATCTCTTTGATCTTTTCTTCAACAACTTTTTCTTTTCACTTAATTCTTCAATACGATCAGCAGATGCTGTAACCTGTTTTTTAACCTCTTCTGCCTCTTCTTTTTTCCCTGTCCCATCAGAGCACCGATCTGTTTGGATAATTTATTACGATCCGCACGAAGTGCCTGAACTTCCTGTTTGATCTCACGGTTTTTTTATCCAGTTCAATGACCTCATCAACTAACGGTAATTTTACGATCCTGGAATTTGTTTTTGATGTTTTGCTTTACCACATCTGGATTTTCTCTCTTAAAAATTTAATATAACATTTTTTCCTCCAATTATTTATTGATACATTTTTCTAATGTCAATTTTTCCTCATTTGATAATGCTACTTTTGAAGCACCATTTCTAATTTCTTTTGCATAGACATAAGTTGCATTCTGACTGCTCATTCCATTTAAAAGTGTTCCATTATTATTATGGTCAAGTAATGCGATTACAAAGCTTGTTTCTCCACCCATATCAGAAAATGCATTATATTTATAGACTTCCATCTTAGAAAACTACTTTATGCTCTTCGTCAATTCTCTGTATTTCCTGTTCAAGAAAGTCTTGTTCCACAATAATCTCATTTAATTTATCAAATCTTTTAACGATACTTTCCTCTAACGATTTTCCATCTTTCCCAGATAAAAACTTTTCGTATAGTTTTTTAATTTCCCAACTTTTACTAAAGCAACAATCACAAGAATCAGTGCTAAAAGTAATGCTGCTGCAAGACCAATCACTACATATTCCATGCCTACACTGTTAAAAAATCTGTCATCTTATGTTCCTCCTAAATTGATCTGATCATATCCACGATACGTTCTAACTCATCGCGTGAATAATACTCAATTTCTATTTTCCTTTATTATTCTTCTTATTTTTGATACTGACTTTACTTCCTAAAATCTGTTTCATAGATTCTTCTAATTCAGTGTAAAGGAAATCATGAACATCTTTTTTTTCTTTTTATTTTTTTGATTTTCTTCAGATCTTTTACCAGCTTTTCAATGTCTCTAACACTTAATTTTTCATCAAAAACTTTCTGAGCAATTTCATATTGTTTATCCTTATTTGAGATTGCTAATAAAGCTCTTTGCATGTCCTGTGCTGATCATCTCTTCCTCTAGCATCTTCTGTACTCTTGGATCTAGTTTTAAAAGTCTTAATGAGTTGGTAATTGATGCACGACTCTTACTTACTTTCGTCGCAACTTCATCCTGTTTTAATTCAAACTCTTCCATCAATCGCTTATAAGCCATTGCTTCTTCAATTGATTTAAGTTATCTCTCTGAATATTCTCAATCAGTGCAATTTCTACAATTTCATTTTCATTGTATTTTCTGATCATAACTGGAACTTCATTCAATCCTGCCTGTTTTGCAGCTCTCCATCTTCTCTCCCCTGCAATGATCTCATAGAAATCATCCTTTTTTCTAACGAGGATTGGTTGTAACATTCCAAACTGTTTAATAGAATCTGCAAGTTCCTGCAACGTATCCTCATCAAACTGATTTCTTGGTTGATCTCTTATTAGGCTCAATCTTCTGTGATTTTCATCTTCTTTTTCCGGTTTCTTTTTTTCCACTTTTGTTTTCGACGATCTCGAAACTTTTTTCATATTTTCAACGTCTTCTTCGTCAACGATTGGTGCTTTTGAATCAATTTAAACCTTTCCAAGTCCCATTTTTTTTGCTGACATTAATTTTCACCTCCATTTTCGATAACTTCTTCTGCCAAAGGTCGATAACTTTCTGCTCCTGAAGAACGAGGGTCATACAAATTGATTGGAAGTCCATGACTTGGTGCTTCTGCCAGACGTACATTTCTTGGGATGATCGTTTTGTAAATATTCTGATTCAAATATGATTTTACATTCTCAACAACCTGTAAATGACAGATTTGTTCTGGCATCATACATTGTAAATACAACACCCTTCTATTGTAAGATCTGGATTCAAACTCTTCTGAATCAATTCAATCGTATAGATCAACTGAGTTAATCCATCTAATGCATAAAATTCACATTGAATTGGAACGATCACTGTATTCGCTGCTGTCATCGCATTGACTGTTAGCATTCCCAATGCTGGCGGACAGTCAATAATTATGAAATCATATTGTCTCTTTACTTTCTCAAGATTATGTTTCATGATGAACTGCATCTTATCAACGGTCATCAATTCAATCTCGGCTCCGGCCAGATTTCGATTTGCTGGAAGTAAGGATAAATTATCAAACAAGTCTTTAACGATACAATTCTGTATCTTCTCTTCTCCTGTAATCACCTCATAAGTTGTCTTATCCAGCTCGTTTTTTTCTAATCCCAAGCCACTGGTGGTATTCCCCTGTGGGTCCATATCAACGAGTAAAGTCTTTTTTCCTCTTGCAGCTAATGCTGCCGAAAGATTTACCGCTGTCGTTGTCTTTCCAACTCCACCTTTCTGGTTGGCAATTGCAATAATTCTTCCCATTTTTTCTCCTTTTGAACAATATTATAACACTAATTATTTTTCATTGCTACATGTTTCACGTGAAACATTTATTAATTTTTGTGCAATTTCGCTTTTATAACTATTACGATTCTTTTCGTTTTTATATTAAATGTTTCACGTGAAACATTTATTAAATAATCAATGCATACTACTATTTTTCAAGAAGAAAAATGGAGTGTCTTCACAAATAAGAACACTCCATAATTTCACATATTTTTTAAAATCTTATCATCTGCTATTTATTTACTCAAATTTGATTTTATTACATTTGTTCAGGACACTGAATTCTAACAGATCCAAACCATCTTTAATTACTTGTTTTGCTAAGATCACAATCTTAACTCTCGCTTCTTTTAACTTCTGATCTTCCACATTACACTGGTTTTCATGATAGAAACGGTTAAAACTTTGAGCTACTCCCATTACATATCTTGAGATTACAGATGGTTCTAATCTATCTGCTGCCACCTTGATCACTTCAGGGAATCTTTCAATCTCTTTTAATAATGCAACAGATGTTTCATCTGTTACTAAAGATGGATCGATCTCTCCAACTTCTGTGATTCCTGTTTTTCTTAATACACTTGCCGCACGTGCATATGTGTACTGAACATAAGGACCTGTTTCCCCATCAAAGCTGTGTATCTTCTCCCATGTAAATGTTACATCTTTAATTCTCTGATTATATAGGTCATTAAAGATAATTGTCCGATTCCAACTTTCTGTGCAACATCCTCTTTATCCTTCAGATCTGATTCTTCTCTGCAATAATTTCTCTGATCTTAGATACTGATTCTTTTAAGATATCTTCTGCATATACGATGTTACCACTTCTTGTAGAAAGTTTTCCACCTTCTAAACTTACTAATCCATAAGGTACATGAATTAAGTTTTCTTTTTAGCCCATTCATATCCCATTAACTCAACAACTTTAAATACTTGAGCAAAATGTAATTTCTGCTCTAATCCTGTAACATAAATACATTTATCAAAGTTATATTCTTTCTTACGATAGAAAATAGCAGCAAGATCACGAGTTGCATAAATACTGCTTCCGTCTTTCTTCATAACCAGACAAGGAGCCATATCATATTCATCAAGATCAACGATCATTGCTCCTTCACTTTCTTTTAGCAGATTCTTTTCTTTTAATTCTTCTACAACTGCTGCTGTCTTATCACGATAGAAACTTTCTCCTGTATAATGATCAAAATCCATATTCAGCATCTTATAGATTCTCTTATATTCTACCATACTGATATCTTTAAACCATTCCCAGATAGCTAAAGCTTCTTCATCCCCTTGTTCCATCTTTTGCAAACCATTCACGTGCCTGATCATTTAATGTATCATCTTTCTCTGCTTCCTCATGGAATTTTACATATTCTTAATAACTCTGGAATACCTTTTTCTTCTACAGCTTCTTTACTGCCCCATTTTTTATATGCAACGATCAGTTTACCAAATTGTGTTCCCCCAATCACCTAAGTGATTAATTCTTTTCTACCTTATATCCAAGCTTATCAAAAATATGATATAAAGAGTTTCCAATAATCGTTGTTCTTAAATGTCCAACGTGGAAGTTTTTTGCAATGTTTGGAGAAGAATAATCGATACATACTGTTTTTCCTTTTCCAATTTCCTGTGCACCATAAGTACCGTTTACCTTTGCCAGTACTTCTTTTACATAATTCTCTTTATTCAAGAAGAAGTTTACATATGGTCCCATTGCTTCTACTTTTGATACATCTTCACTTGTAGGAATCTTTTCTGCAATCTCTGTTGCGATCATATTCGGAGCTTTACGAAATACTTTTGCTAACTGAAAACATGGAAATGCAAAATCTCCCATATCATCTTTTGGTGGTATTTCAAGAATCCCATCAATTTTTTCTTTATCTAATTCTTCAATTGTTTGATCTAGTAGATCAATAACTTTATTTCTCATAATCTTCCCTTTCTACATCTCTATCATAGTCTGGATCACCACTGCATTTGTTTTCCATCGTTCAATAGAAAATTCTTTTGTTAGTTTATTTTCTAAAACAGAACGCTTCTCATAGAAATCTTTTGCATTTTTTATCACTTTTGGTTTTGCTTCAATATTAATTAATATTTTATACTCATCAATATTCATTTCAAAATTAAGAACAAAAACACCTATCTCATTTAAAAGACTCTCCAACACTGCCTGAAAACCTTTTAAAAATGAAAATGTCATGCATACTTTTGAACTCTCTGATGAATCCTGATAATTGATACGTTGTGTTGGATAAAGTTTCTTAACATATCCCATCAACTGTTCAAATGCTGGAACAAACAATATTTTCTGATCTTCCCTTTCCACAAATTCTTCTGCAAAAGGCAAGTCTCTTCCAGTCCCTTCTGGTAATCATGTAATTTTGTTATCTTTTCTTCTTTTTCACGCAGGATCATCTGAAATTCATGAATCTCTTTCTCAATCTGAATCATATCCTCAGAAACAGGCTGCTTCTCCTCCTCAATCTCCAGTGGAAGCGGAGAAAATACCTTTCGGATCTGATAAATCTTCTGCTGATTATTGATCGCACCTTCTTTTTCATTCTTCTCCTGAATCATATCCTGCATCTTATGATTCAGTTGATTTCGATCAGTTTTCAATTCCTGAATCTGTTCTTCCAAATAGTCATATAACTGATCGATCAGGTGACTTTTATCTTTGTTTTTTTCCATAATTTTCCCACTTTCTTTTTATCATAAACGATAAGGAAAAGAAATGAAAGTATAAACTTCTAGCAAATCGGTTCTTTTGTCGGCAATCCTGCTTTTCTCGGAAAAACGTTTTGGTGTTGCTTTTGTCTTATGAATCTTTAAGATCGTTCTCGCCATATCCGTATCCGGAATCTCAAAAGAAATAATATCCTCAATGCTGCCGCCTAAAATTTTCACTGCTTTCTTTGAATTTGCTGCTTCCTCTTTAATATCTCCTGATTTATATGGCAGAAAATATCCATCCTCTTTTACATAAGGAAGACAATATTCTGATAAAACTGTCAGATTGGCAACGGCCCTTGAAACAACATAATCAAATTGTTCTCTATATTCCTTTTGTTTTGCAAAATCTTCCGCTCTTCCATGAATTGCTGTAATCTTTTCAAGTCCAAGTGCTTCTATCACTTCATTTAAGAATTTAATACGCTTATTTAAAGAATCCAGTAACACGATCTCTAACTCTGGAAATGCGATCTTTAATGGAATTCCTGGAAATCCCGCACCTGTTCCAATATCAAGAATTTTTTGACCAGTTTCCACCTGTTCCACAACAGCAGAAGGCAAAGGATGTCTCTCCTTATCAATCGGAGCCAATGCTGCATATCCCAGCTCCGGTCTGCAGATCAGTTCTGCCAGAGTTGCCGCCGTTTTCAGAGTAGAACTGCCGCTTGCTTCCAGAAAATGCTGGATTTCCTTATTGGCACCTACGGAAGTATTCTTCAATCTCTGAATCTCTCCATTGATCAGTTCTTCTTTCTCCACCAGAGCGTCATATTCCTGTTGTGAAATCAATCCGATCTCATAGCCCTTCTTACGGAGACGCAGATCCGCATTATCCTGTCGGAGCAACAGACGATACTCCGCTCTGGAAGTCATCATACGATAGGGTTCTCTGTTATCCTTGGTCACCAGATCGTCAATCAGAACACCGATATAACTTTCGGAACGATCCAAAATCAAAGGATCTCTATGCAAAACAGACATAGCTGCATTAATACCGGCGATCAATCCCTGGGATGCAGCCTCTTCATATCCACTGCTTCCGTTGAACTGTCCGCCACTGAACAGACCATTGATATTCTTAAACTCCAGAGAAGAATTCAACTGTTTTGCATTGATACAATCATATTCGATGGCATAGGCATTTCTTACAATTTCACAATGTTCCAATCCCGGAACCGTACGATACATAGCTAACTGTACATCTTCCGGAAGAGAAGAAGACATGCCGCCAACGTACATTTCATTCGTGTGCAGACCTTCTGGCTCGATAAATACCTGATGTCTCTCTTTTTCGGCAAATTTAACGACCTTGTCCTCAATGGAAGGACAATATCTGGGACCGGTACCTTCAATAATACCGGCATAGATAGGAGAGCGATCCAGATTATTCCGAATGATCTCATGGGTATTCTCATTAGTATAAGTCAGCCAGCAGGAAGCCTGTTCCTTCTGTACCGATTCCGGATCCGTAGAGAAAGAAAAGGGTACAATCCTCTCATCACCGAGCTGCTCTTCCATCTTGGAAAAATCAAGAGAACGCTTGTCCATTCTGGCGGGAGTTCCTGTCTTAAAACGACGCATTTCGATTCCCATAGCTTTCAAAGAATCCGTCAGATGATTGGCTGCCTGTAGTCCGTTCGGCCCAGTGTAAGTAATGGATTCTCCGCACAGGCATCTGGCCCGCAGATAAGTTCCAGTGCAGAGAACAACAGCCTTACATTCATAGATAGCACCGGTAAAAGTCTTTAAACCGGTAATCTTTTTCTTGTGATCTTCGGTTTCTTCCCAGAGAAGTTCACAGACCTCCGCCTGCTTGATCAGAAGATTTTCCTGATTTTCCAGCACTTTACGCATGGCTCTGGAATATTCTGCCTTGTCCGCCTGTGCCCGCAGGGAATGTACTGCCGGTCCCTTGGACACATTCAGCATTTTCGACTGAATAAAAGTCTTATCAATATTTTTACCCATCTCTCCACCCAGAGCATCCAATTCTCTGACCAGATGTCCCTTGGAAGATCCTCCTACATTAGGGTTACAGGGCATCAATGCAATACTGTCTACACTTACTGTAAAAATTACTGTCTTCAGACCCAGTCTGGCGCAGGCCAGAGCAGCTTCACATCCGTTCTGTTTTTTAATAAATCTCATCATTAAAGGATACATATCCTTCAAAGAAAATATCCTGGATCAGCTGATACAATTCTTCAATTCCAGTCTGCTCTTTGGCTGAAATCTGCACAATCTGCTCAAATCCTTTTTCTTTGAGATCTGATACCTTCACCACCTGATCAAGATCTGCTTTGTTTAATAATACGATCGTCTGCTTATCTTCAATCAGCTCCATAATCTCTTCATCATCTTTTGTTAATGGATCTGAAGTATCCACAACATATAATACAAGATCCGCTTTTGTCAACAAATCTTTTGCTTTATCCACACCGATCTTCTCAATGAGATCATTCGTATCTCTGATTCCTGCTGTGTCAATGATATTCAACGGAATCCCTTTAATCTGAATAGATTCTTCTAACGTATCTCTTGTTGTTCCTGCAATATCTGTGACGATTGCTCGTTCTTCTCCAAGTAATACATTTAACACAGATGATTTTCCAGCATTCGGTTTTCCAACGATAACTGTCTGAATTCCCTCTTTCAGAATTCTTCCATTATCAGCATTCTCCAAAAACTCATTTAACTGATTTATGATCACTTCGACTTGATCTTTCAATTCATCTGAAAATCCGTCCACACTGTAATGTTCCGGATCATCTAATGCAGATTCAATAAACGCCACACTGTGAATGATCTGTTTTCGAATCTCTGTGATCTTCTTTCCTAACGCACCCTCTAACTGCTTTAAAGATGTACTCATTGCAAATTCATTCTTTGACTGAATTAGATCCATAACTGCTTCAGCCTCAGAAAGATCGATCCTTCCATTCAAAAATGCTCTCTTTGTAAATTCTCCCGGCTCAGCTGGCGTTGCTCCTGCCTTAAATACTGCTTCCAAAACCTTCTTCATAACAACCACACCACCGTGGCAGTTAATCTCAACAACATCTTCTGCTGTATAAGAATGAGGTCCTTTCATAACTAATACAATACATTCATCTAGCAATGTGCTTTCATCATAGACATGTCCATAATGTGCCGTATATGTCTTTACATCTTTGATCTTCTTATCTTTTTTCTTCGGTTTAAATACTTTTTCAATAATATCAAGTGCCTCATCTCCACTGATCCTGATAATTCCAATCCCACTGTTAGTCATTGGGTGGCAATTGCTGCAATCGTATTTGATTTCATATAATATACCTCAAAAAAGGGCTGCCTAAATTAAGGCAGCCCTATATCTTATTTTTAAGCATAACAACAACTTTACGATAAGGATCCTTACCTTCGCTCTTTGTGATCACTTCTGGATCTCTCTGCAATGCAGAATGGATGATTCTACGCTCATTTGGATTCATTGGTTCTAAGTAAATAGGTTTCTTATTCTTCTTTACTTTATAAGCAATGCTTCCAGCTAATTTCTCTAAAGTCTGCTGTCTTCTTTCTCTATAATTTTCTGTATCAAGCTTAATCTTTACAAAAGAATCGCTTTCTTTATTCACATAAAGACTTATAAGATACTGCAGGGCATCCAGTGTCTGTCCATGCTTACCGATCAATGCACCCATCTTCTCTCCAGATACATTGATGTTTAATACGTTATCTCTGCGGTTGTAGTAAAGATTCAACTTTGGATCAAGTCCCATTGCTCTTAATACTTCATCTAAATACTTCTCTGTATCTTTGACGATCTGATCAATGTTTTCTGGTGTCTTATTTTTTCTTGGTTCCTTTACAGGAACTTCATCTTTCACCTTTGGACTCTTCTTAGGCTGACGATTTGATTTCTCATCGACCTTCTTTGATGGCTTTTTTCTCAGCTTTTTTTCTTTGGTTGTTCCTTTTCTATTGTCTGAGACTTCATAACTTCTGTCTCTTTTTCTTCTTCTTTAATTTCAATGATCACAGGTTTCTTAAATAACCCTAAAAATCCATTACTACCTGAATCGATCACTGTATACTTGAGGTCTGTACTTGGAATTCCTAACTCCATTGCAGCATTCATAACTGCAT
>VOFB01001298.1_pt1 | contig 15426 bp, 14 predicted proteins | sample 5384141 | NCBI WGS metagenome assembly VOFB01 (sample SAMN12384721, study PRJNA508395) | human gut metagenome | isolation source: healthy gut A | host: Homo sapiens | reverse complement strand
ATGACCGTGTGCCGGTTCAGAAGGTGGATCCGATGACCGACAGAGACTATTCCGTTCGCGGCTGCACCGCGCTTCTGGATGCTATCGGCGGAGCGATTCATCACATTGGGAATGTCCACAAGTGCGCAAGAAATGAGGATGTCCCTGAACATACGCTGTTCGTCATCACAACGGACGGCATGGAGAATGCAAGCCGCCGTTATGACAGCGAGAAGGTCAAGAAGATGATTGAGCGACAGAAGGAAAAGTACGGCTGGGAGTTTCTTTTCCTCGGTGCAAACATTGATGCAGTTGAGACGGCAAGCATTTCGGAATTGGAGCAGATCGAGCGGTCAACTACCACTCTGACCGCGAGGGAACGCAACTCAACTATGAAGTTCTGAGCGAAGCAGTTTCCGCTGTCCGATGCAGCGTACCTCTGGGTACGAATTGGAAAAAGCGTATTGATGAGGACTTCAATTCCAGAAAGGACGGGAGAAAGTAATGAGAATAATCACCGTAAAAGGGACAGGCAATGTCTCCGCAAGACCGGATTACATCATCCTATCCTTGAGCATTGAATCCTTATCTGAAACCTATGACCGCGCAATGTCGGAAGCTGCCGAGAGAATCGAAAGACTGCAAGGTGCCGCAGTCCGCGTTGGGTATCGCAAGGAAGACCTGAAAACCACGAGCTTTGATGTCCAGACAAGATACGAGAATGTCAAGGATCGGCAAGGAAATTACAAGCGAGAGTTTGCCGGATATGCTTGCAGCTATCGCTTGAAACTTGCCTTTGACTTTGACAGCAAGCAGCTTGCAAAGCTCATTTCTGCGATTGCAGACTGTGGGGCGCAACCGGAACTCAGCATTGCGTTTACCGTGAAAAATCCGGCAAGAGTCAGCGAAGAGTTGCTGATCAGCGCGACGGAGAACGCCAGGGAAAAGGCGGCGATTCTTTGCAAAGCATCAGGCAGTACGCTTGGGCAGTTACTCAACATCGACTACAACTGGGGCGAACTCAACGTGTTTTTCCAGAACGAGCTATGATGTTGAAGACTGTATTCAGCCTCTCATGGCAATGAGCAAGTGCGCTGCACCTGAGATTGAGCCGGACGATATTGACGTGTCGGACACAGTGGCTTTTACATGGGAAATCCAATAATTTTTTGACTTTTTTGAAATCCGGTACTCAACAAACGCCCTTATTGTGTCCGTTGTAAAGTGAAGGGACATTTCACGGAGGAATCTTCGGGGAATACGATTTTGGGAGATTAGCAAGCAAATCCGGTGAGTACCCACCGGAGAAAAATCAGTTAAGGAGACCCTGCCCTTAACATCAGATTTTTGCTTGTTGGGATAGTCCCAAACCCTTCTAATCTTTACGACGGAGGGCGCAGCATGGTACGAAGAACACGAGACATTCAGAAGAAGATTTGGCTGACACCACAGGAAGAACGGACGATTGCAAAGAAGATGGAGATGATCGGCACGGAGAACTTCGGTGCGTATGCAAGGAAGATGCTGATCGACGGCTACATCATTGTCGTGGACTACACGGAGCAGAAAAAGCTCGCCGCCGAAATCAACAAGATCGGCGTGAACATCAATACCGTCTGCCGCAGGATAAACTCGACGGGACGATTCTATCAGGACGATATTGACGAGCTGAAAGAAAAGATGGACGCGGTATGGCAGTTACTAAAATCAAAGCAATCCGAGGAACTTTGAGCAAGGCAATCGCGTACATTCTGAATCCCGAAAAGACCGATGAGAAGCTGCTGGTCTCGTCCTACGGCTGTGCCAGCGAGACCGCAGCGCGGGAATTTGAGTGGACGCGGAGAATAGCCGAGCAAAAAGGGATGAATCCGGTCAGGATCATAGCCCGTCATGTGATCCAGTCCTTTGAAATTGGAGAGGTCACACCGGAGCTTGCCCACGAGATCGGCAAGCAATTTGCGGATGAAATCCTCGGTGGAAAATACGAGTATGTGCTGACCACGCACATTGACAAGGACCATGTTCATAACCATCTGATTTTCAATGCGGTTGACTTTGTGGACTACCACGCCTACAAGAGCTACAAGCGGATTTACTATGATATGCGTGAGGTCAGCGACCGGCTCTGTAAGGAAAACGGTCTCTCTGTTATCCCTCCCTCTCAGAACAAGGGCATGGGCTACAAGGAGTACACCGAAGCCAAACGCGGCACGAGCTGGAAGCAAAAACTCAAGCAGACCATCGACCGGCTTGTCATCACAGCCAAGGACTACGATGATTTTCTGCGGCTTATGCAGGAAGCCGGTTATGAAATCAAGACCGGCAAATACATCTCCTTTCGCGCTGAAGGTCAGGAGCGGTTTACCCGGTCTAAAACCATCGGAGAGAACTACACCGAGGAACGCATCAAGGAGCGGATTGCCGGACGGACGCCGCGCAGAAGTCGGAGGCAGACCGTGCCGAAGGGCATCTCTCTCATCGGAGATATTCAGGAGCGGATCAGACTTATCGACAGCAAGGGCTATGAGTATAAAGCCAAGCTCACGATCCTCAAGGAAGCGGCACGGACGCTCAGCTATCTCACGGAAAACAACTTGCTCCAATACGCCGATCTTGAGAAGAAGGTCGAGGATGTTCACAGCTCCTATGATCGTACCGGCAAGGAACTGAAAGGCGTGGAAGCACGTCTTCGGGAAGTCCAGCCGCTTATTAAAAACATCTCCAACTACCAGCGCCTCAAGCCCGTATATGACGCCTTCCAGAAGGCGAAAGACAAGCCGAGCTTCAAGGCAAAGCATGAAGCCGAACTTGTGATCTTTGAGGCGGCGCGGAGCACGCTGCTTGCCATGCAGGACGATGAAAAACTGCCGAGCTTGAAGACACTGCAAGCGGAACAGCAGCGACTTCTTGACGAGCAGCAGCGACTCTATGATGAACGTGCGAAGCTCAAAAAAGAAGTAAAGCAAATAGAGACAATCAAGTCTAATGTTGATACGTTTCTCGCTCCTTCTGCTGACCATGACCGCGATCATCTGCGCGGCACACAGCGCGAATAATCCCTTCAAAAGCAGAGCATCTTCTGTTGACAGGAGATGCCCTGCATCCTTGAGAGAAGGTTCGAGAAGTTGAAACTATTTCTTTAATTTCTGCATCAACGGATTGCTTTTGAGAATGAAATCCGGTATAATATTATAAGCGATGTTGAATGCAAGCAAGCGAAAGGATGGTTGCCGTGCGCATAAGCTATAAGAAACTATGGATGCTTCTTCTGGAACGCGACATAAAGAAGGCTTCTCTACGACATGAGGTAGGGCTGTCTGCCGGAACATGGACAAAACTGAATAAGGGGGAAGAAGTGTCCCTCTCTATTTTGCTGCGCATTTGTGATTACTTGAACTGTGACATCGGAGATATATGTGAGGCTGTGCGAACGGACACAACTACTACTCACGTCTTCACATCGACACAGCAAAGCTGGCATCACTGCTGGACGAGATTGATAAGATCAACACGGGCGATAAAGAGAATGACATTATCGGGCGGGTCTACGAATACTTCCTGAGCAAGTTTGCACTTGCGGAAGGCAAAGGCAAGGGCGAGTTCTATACGCCGAAGTGCATTGTCAATTTGATTGCAGAAATGATTGAACCGTATGATGGCATTCTCTATGACCCTTGCTGCGGTTCTGGCGGTATGTTTGTGCAGTCAATGAAGTTCGTGGAGGCACATCACGGCAACAAGAAGAAGGTCTCTATCTATGGTCAGGAATATACAAACACGACGTACAAGCTGTGCAAAATGAATCTGGCTATTCGCGGCATCTCTGCAAACCTCGGAGAAATGGCAGCGAACACATTCACCAATGACCAGCACAAGGACCTCAAGGCAGATTACATTATGGCAAACCCGCCATTTAATCAGAAAGAATGGCGTGGTGATAATGAGCTGATTGATGATCCGCGCTGGGACGGCTATGAAGTTCCGCCCACGAGTAATGCAAACTATGGCTGGATTCTGAATATTGTTTCAAAGCTCTCTCAGAACGGTGTTGCCGGTTTCCTGCTTGCAAACGGCGCACTGTCTGACGATGGTACAGAGTTAAAAATCCGCCGTCAGCTCATCGAGAATAATCTCGTCGAAGCAATCATCATCCTTCCCCGCAACCTCTTCTACACCACGGACATCAGCGTTACGCTTTGGATTCTGAACAAGAATAAAAAGGCTCGTGTGGTTGAAGAAAACGGTGAGGTAAAACGCTTCCGCAACCGTGAGCGTGAGATCCTTTTCATGGACTTGCGGCAAATGGGAAGCCCCTATGAAAAGAAGTACATTGAACTGACAGAAGATGACCGTGCGAAAGTCACGAGCGTCTACCACGCATGGCAGCAGGAAGGCTATGAAGAAACTTATCAGAATGTGCCTGAATTTTGTTACAGCGCATCCTTCGATGAGGTTGCAGAAAAGGGCTTTACCCTTGTTCCGAGCCGTTACATCGAGTTTGTAAACCGTGATGAGAACATCGACTTTGATACGAAAATGAAGACGCTGCAAAGTGAACTGCGTGATTTGCTTGTTGCAGAAGAAAAGTCGAAGGCAGACCTGTTGACCGTGTTTAAGGAGCTGGGCTATGAAATCGAATTATAAACAACTTGGTCAATTTATAAGACAGGTTGATGTCAGAAATGCTGCGGGTAAAGAAGAAAACCTTCTAGGCGTTTCGGTGCAAAAAACATTTATCCCGTCTATTGCAAACACGGTCGGAACAGACTTTACGAAATATAAGGTTGTCCGTCGTGGGCAATTCACCTACATTCCTGATACATCCCGACGGGGAGACAAAATAGGCATTGCTCTACTTTCTGATTACGAAGAAGGACTTGTTAGCAACGTCTACACCACTTTTGAGGTAATAGATAAAAATGAACTTTTGCCGGAATACCTTATGCTCTGGTTCAGTAGACCGGAGTTTGACCGGTATGCAAGGTTCAAGTCTCATGGCAGCGTCAGAGAAGTTATGGACTGGGACGAGATGTGCAAGGTGCAGCTTCCGGTTCCTCCTATTAGTGTGCAGCGGGATATTGTGAAGGCATATCAGACGATTACGAACAGAATTGCGCTGAAAAGACAGGTAAATGATAATTTAGCGGCTTAGGTGGTTAGCTTAAATAGCAACGTTTTTTTCAAGGCGTACAAGGAATCAATTTCCTTAGCATTATCGGTTATCATGCGGAAAATTGCATAACCTTGAGGTCCGTACTTTTGTAATGAGGTTTCGTCTGGAATTATTACATAAAATCCGTTCAAAAGTTCCTTGCCAATATTAGGAAAAGTTGAACCCGTTGCAGCGGCAAGAATGTCATTAAGGCTGTTATCCACCATTGCTTTAATGAACCAGTTAAAATTGCTATCCTTCTTGTGGCGAATTGCAGCCAATCCACGACCAATGGCATACGATTGATTTGCCCAATTCATCCGCCCGGTTGTTGAACCACGAACACAGAATAGCAAGTCACCAGCGACACAGTACTTTTTCCCATTAGTTGTCCATTGAACAGGAGTCGGAGAGTAAAAACCAAATTCTGTTGGTCCGTTAAGTAATGGATCTCCGCAACCAGCGTTATTACAATCATCGCCTTCTGGTGACTGTCCCATTATTACATCTGCAATATCGGAGAAAGGTGCAATCTTCCAGTGGGCTGGTAGGTTTTCTGGCGTTCCTACTGTGAAAAACTCTTTGTACATTGAACTCAATGCGGCTGCTAAATTATCATTTACTATCCATTACTCTCACCAGTGGCGAGAGTTTTACCCTAAGAACTGCCACTGAAAAGTCGTTCTCTGAGAATATTCAAAGGAGACACGACAATGAAAGAACAACTGATTCAAGAAGTGCAGCGTCAGATGCTTCCGTTTCTGAACAACGCACAATTAAAACAGCTTCAAAGCGTCCTTGAAGAGGTGCTGAGTGGCGTAGAGCTAAGTCACAGTGCGGGCATGGTAGAAAGCGCAAAGGTCGATACGGTTGCCTGTTTCATCAACGCAAAACGCATTGAAGGCTGCTCAGAAAAAACCTTGAGCTATTACCGTCAGACCATTGTGTCAATGTTGTCCGGCATTGAAAAAGAGCCACAAGAGATCGTAACGGAGGACTTGCGAAAGTACCTAACAGAGTATCAGGCAAACCGGAAGTCAAGCAAGGTCACGATAGATAATATTCGCCGCATCCTGTCCAGCTACTTTTCGTGGCTTGAAGATGAGGATTACATCGTGAAAAGCCCGGTACGCCGAATCCACAAGGTAAAAACGGCAAAAGTGATCAAGGAAACCTATACCGACGAGGCATTGGAAATTATGCGGGACAACTGCTGCAATGTCCGCGATCTTGCGATGATAGACCTTCTTGCATCCTCTGGGATGCGTGTTGGTGAGATGGTTGCCCTTAACCGCGATGACATCAACTTCAATGAGCGGGAGTGTGTTGTTTTCGGAAAAGGAAGCAAGGAACGGATCGTTTATTTCGATGCCAGAACGAAAATTCATCTCCAAAACTATCTGGAAAGCCGCACAGATACATGTTCAGCGTTGTTTGTCTCTCTGACTTCACCGCATGACCGTTTGCAGATTGGCGGCGTAGAAAGACGGCTTCGAGAACTGGGGAAAAGGCTGAATCTGCCTCGTGTCCACCCACATAAGTTCCGAAGGACATTGGCAACATCAGCCATAGATAAAGGAATGCCCATAGAGCAAGTCCAGCAGCTCTTAGGGCATCAGAAGATCGACACGACCATGCACTATGCTATGGTCAAACAGCAAAATGTCAAGCTGGCACACAGAAAATACATAGGGTGAGGTGTCACAATGAAAGAAGGATATAGGCTGCTTGGAGACTTCATTCAGCCAGTTGATGAACGAAATAGGGATTTGAAAGTTGACTATTTGCTTGGTGTCAGCATCAGCAAGCAGTTTATTCCCTCCATTGCAAATATTGTCGGAACGGATTTGTCGAGCTATAAGATTGTTCGTACTGGGCAATTTGCGTATGGTCCTGTTACATCTCGGAATGGCGAGAAGATTTCGATTGCTCTTCTACGAGATAAGGATTGCATCATTTCAAGTTCATATACCGTGTTTGAGGTTGTGAATAAGAATGCGCTTGATCCAGAATACCTTATGCTTTGGTTTAGCAGACCAGAGTTTGACCGCTACGCCAGATATATGTCTCACGGAAGTGTTAGAGAAATCTTTGACTGGGATGAACTTTGCAAAGTGGAACTGCCTGTTCCCTCTATTGATAAGCAGCGTAGCATTGTGAAGGCGTATCAGACCATTACGGAGCGGATCGAGCTAAAACGGCGTATAAATGATAATTTAGAAGCCGACAGCTATGGTTCAATTTTATGTCTCAAAGAGTTTTTCACAAGGAAGAAATACGGAGGACTAACCAGGTTTATGTGCTGGAAGATTACTTTTGGCGATGTCGTTTCTGTTGCCAATAATGGGAAAGTTCCATCCAAAAGATTATGATTGTAATAAGGGTTGCGGTAAAAATATCATTTTACGCTTCATCCACCATACTTGAAGACATTTATTTGCACCAGTTTTACATCATTCTTGTTGAGAAATTTTGAGCAATGATGATGTGCCAAAGGAATGATGATTGGTGACTTCGCTTCTTATTTCATGGTTGGTTGGCGGCATGAACAATCGTGTGTTCAGAATGCTGTTCTGGTCGACGATTGGCGCAATTCCACAAGTATGATTTTCACTTTATGGTTCATTAAAGTCAAGGTGGATAACTTTAATGACATTCTTGCCGCTTCAATAATCTTAAATTGGCATATGGAAATAAACGGATTTTATGGATGGGTCTTCCAGATGAAAACGATGGCAACAGATACGGACATCACCAATGCAATTTTCCCATGATGTAAAGCGATTTGCAAAGGAAATTGATATTTCTGACAGAAAAAAAACATTTGACCTTTAATCTGAACCACCTGTCCTTCTAAATTATCATTTACAGGAGAGAACGATTATGGATAAGATGAATCTATATAAGTGCGCACAAGCTCTATCCGTGAAGTGGAAATCGTTCTTTGGCTTGGGAACAGAGTATGTTGGTTATTTCAAGTGGGAAATGGCTTGGGCATTGATGGGTTACTACCGTTATGCACTTCCGGGCGAATGGGCTGATAGCGCAAGCCCCACAGTCATTCTCAAGTCTATCTGCGACAGCATCGAATCGATAAATACCGACTTAGATTGTGCGCATAGGTTGCCAGAGTTTTGGCTCAATAGGGATCAGCTTCCCGTCCTTCCTGCTTTGATGAGCGTCTTAGACCAGTATGAAGAAGATATAATTGATGCTTCAAATGCGGAATGGGAGGAATGGATTGGTTTTCTCAAATCCAAGTGTCCCGATGTGCGGAAAAAACAGATGATACAGTGAGGGGGAAACGATAATGGCAAACTTCAATGAGCATTCTCTTGAAATGTCCATCATGGATTTGTTTCAGGATGAAGGGTATGTCTATTTGAATGGTGAGCAGATCCACCGCGAACGCTCTGAGGTTCTGCTTATCGACGATCTGCGGAAATCCCTCCTGAACAGATATGCCGCAGAGGGGCTTACCGCAAGCGAGGTTGATAGCATTATCCTTCGCCTGAGGTCTATTTCCGGCACGATCTACGAAGCAAACAAAGCAGTCTGCAAAATGGTTTGTGACGGCTTCATCTTCAACCGCGAAGATCACACAAAGAAAGACCTTTACATTGAGTTGATTGACTTTGATGAGCCAGAGAAAAACGTGTTCAAGATCGTCAACCAATTTGAAATTGAAGGCATCAACAACCAGCTACGCATACCGGACGGGATTGTATTCATCAACGGCATTCCAGTTGTTGTGCTTGAGTTCAAGAGCGCAGTCAAAGAAAATACAACGATCATGGACGCCTATACTCAGCTCACCGTGCGTTATCGCCGTGATATTCCTGAACTCTTCAAGTATAACGCCTTCATCGTCATAAGCGATGGTGCAAATAATAAATACGGTTCCTTCTTCTCCCCGTATGACTTCTTCTATGCGTGGAGAAAGATTGAAGCTGACGATAAGGAATTGGACGGCATCAATTCCCTTGTAACTATGGTAAGCGGACTGTTCCGCAAAGAACGGCTTTTGGCAGTCATCAAGGATTTTGTCTATTTCCCTGATAGCTCGGACAAAGACCTCAAAATCGTCTGCCGCTATCCTCAGTATTTTGCTGCGGTCAAGCTGTTTGAGAATATCAAGGCACATCTCAGACCGGAGGGAGACGGCAAGGGCGGCACATACTTCGGCGCGACAGGCTGCGGAAAAAGCTATACTATGCTCTTCCTCACAAGAATGCTTATGAAGAGTACCTTCTTCCATAGCCCTACAATCCTGATTATTACCGACCGAACGGATTTGGATGACCAGCTCTCAAAGCAGTTTGTAGCATCCAAGAAGTACATTGGTGACGAAACCGTTGTGAGCATTGATTCCCGCGAAAAGCTGCGTCAGGAACTTCAAGGCAGGACAAGCGGTGGGGTGTACATGACCACCATCCAAAAGTTCACCGAGGACTTGGAGCTTCTGACGGATAGAGCGAATGTGATCTGCATATCCGATGAGGCACACCGTAGTCAGATAAACCTCGATCAGAAAGTCAAGGTCACTGCCGAAGGTGTAGAGCGAAGCTATGGATTTGCAAAGTACCTACACGATTCTCTCCCCAATGCTACCTATGTCGGTTTCACCGGTACGCCCGTGGATGGTACGATTGAAGTCTTCGGTCCGGTTGTCGATGCCTACACAATGACAGAGGCGGTCAAAGACGGTATCACAGTCAACCTTGTCTACGACGGACGCGCTGCACGGGTCACTCTTGATCAGGCAAAGGTTCGGGAAATTGAAGATTATTATGACCGTTGTGCTGTTGAAGGTGCAAATGAGCATCAGATTGAGGAAAGCCAGAAGGCGGTTGCTCATATTGATGCGATCATCGGTGATCCTGACCGACTTCACGCAGTTGCGGAGGACTTCATTAACCACTATGAGACCCGCGTTGCCGAAGGAGCTACGGTCGCAGGAAAAGCAATGTTTGTCTGCTCTAATCGCAAGATTGCATACGCTTTTTATCAGATTATAGTTGGAATGAGACCGGAATGGGCAGAGAAAAAGGTCTGCCCTGACGGAATTGAGCTGACAGAAAAAGAACGAAAAGAACTCAAGCCCATCGAGAAGATCAAGCTCATCATGACGCGAAATAAAGATGATGAGCCTGAGCTTTATGAAATGCTGGGAACGAAGGATGATCGCAAGGAGTTTGACCGTCAGTTTAAGAACGTTAAATCAAACTTCAAAATTGCCATCGTTGTTGATATGTGGCTTACCGGCTTCGACGTACCGGCACTTGACACAATCTACATCGACAAGCCCATCCAGCAGCACAGCCTTATCCAGACGATTTCCCGCGTCAACCGCGTCTATACCGGCAAGGATAAGGGCTTGATCGTGGACTACATTGGCATTAAGAAGAATATGAATCTCGCCCTCAAGAAGTACACCAACTTTGAGAGCGATGAGTTTGAAGGCGTCGAGCAGTCTATCACGATTGTTAAAGACCAGCTCGATGTCTTGGCTCAGATGTTCCACAACTTCAATAGCACGGATTACTTCAACGGCTCACCGAAAGAGCAGCTTGCTTGCCTCAATCGTGCTGTTGAGTATGTACAGCTCACGGAAGATTTGGAAACTCGCTTTATGGCGGCAGTCAAACGCATGAAACAAGCGTTCAACCTATGCAGTTCAAGTGAGGCTATCTCTGATAAAGAAAAGGACTATCTGCACTTCTACTGTGCTGTGCGCTCTATTCTTTTCAAACTCACAAAGGGCGATGCCCCTGACATTTCACAAATGAATGCCCGCGTCCGTGAACTTCTTGAAGGTGCAATTCAATCTGATGGTATAGAGGAATTGTTTGAAACAGGAAAGCATATCTCTGTTGATATTTTCAGTGACGAGTATCTGGATAAGATCAACGCGATCCAATTACCGAACACTAAAATCAAGGTGTTGCAGAGGCTTCTTTCTCAAGCGATTGATGAGTATAAAAAAGTCAACCGCATTATGGGCATGGAGTTCTCAGACCGCCTCAAGCGGGTTGTTGATGAGTACAACAATCGCCGTCGTGATGAGGCTTTTGCTAATGAAGTTCTTGACGATGTGGCGGAGCAGCTTGCGAAGCTCCTTGAAGAACTCAAAAAGGAAAAAGACTCCTTCAAGGGCATGGGAATTGACTACGAGGAAAAAGCCTTTTATGACATTCTCAAGGCGGTTGCCAAGAAGTATGAGTTCGAGTACCCGGACGATAAGATGATTGAATTGTCAAAGCGGATTAAGATTATTGTCGATGACAAAGCTAAATACACCGACTGGTCTACCCGTGATGACATTAAGGCAAATCTGCAAGTTGACCTCATACTGCTACTGGATGAATTTGACTATCCCCCCGTAACCATTGATGATGTCTACAAGGAGGTTCTGGAACAAGCTGAAAACTTCAAAAAGTACGCTCAATAACCCGCGTTCCATCGAAAGGAGTAGATCATGGGCAATTCAGTCATGTTGAATGGCGTCGAATATGCCGGAGAACAGATTGCCTACAAAGACAGCACTTATGAACTTGTGTCAAAGGTAGCATATCTGATCGGCGTCCCGCTCCGTATTTTTCAAAATGAACACGAGCCGCCGAAGATAGAGATATACGACCGGCTTGAACAGGATAAAAATGCCCGTATCATTCGTAATCTATGTATCATCCGCACCGCCATTGAGCGCAACTACCGGAAAATAAATGACATCATGCGAATGGAGTATCGAGGGCTGCTTTCAATGCCAGAGATCATCCCGGCTTCCAGTATGCAGCAGCTTTCAAATGACGGAATCAGCTTTATAAAAAAGTCGAGTACAAAGCTCTGCCACCACATTATCGAGATCAACCGGCTGATTTCAGACCGCATTAACAACTGCAAAAGCCTCTTTCCAATCTGGATTAACTGGGCGTACATAAAAGAGCTGTTCATTATGCCAAACGGCTTGACAGAGGACGGAACGAAAGATGCTGCGGACATCTATTACGCAAGTCTCTCCTACTACCCCTATCAAATGTACATCAACTGGGTACCGATGGACGAGGGCAATGTCCTCTATAATGATAAGAAGTTTGCTACCCTGCTTTATCAATGGCATTGCGACGCCTTCACGGAATACAGTAAAGTCTCCGATGCAGGGGCTTTTGTAAAAAACAATATCTACGACTTCATAGATGACAGTGAGAAGACCGTATTGGTAGTGGACTGCGAAAACTCTGACCCGTACAAACTGTGCGCCACGCTCAAAAACCTTGATTATGAGGTCATGCAGAAAATTACGGCGATCATTCTCTTTGATGACGTACACACCGCTACGGCATGGCGGATTCTTGAAAACTACACCCGCATCCCCGTTGAGCATATCATGATTGAGCGGATCAAGCAGAACAAATCACTGGTAGACATCAAGCTCACAGCAAGAGCCTGTCAGGAACACTACCAAAAGCAAGTGGATTCCTTCGTCATCGTCTCAAGCGATTCCGACTACTGGGGGCTGATCTCTTCCTTACCGGACGCCAGATTCCTTGTCATGATTGAGCGGGAAAAATGCGGACCGGATATGAAGGCAGCACTTGCAGAATCCGGGATATTCTACTGCTATCTGGATGACTTCTACTCCGGCAACAGCGAGGACATCAAGAAAAACGCACTGTTCAAGGAGATGTACCGCTGGATTGACAACTCCGTTCACCTGAACGTCAACGATATGTTTGATGCAGCTCTGCGAAACACCAGGATCGAAATGTCTCCCGCAGAGCGGCGGCAGTTCTATGAGAAGCACATCAAGCACATGACGCTGACTATCGACGAGAACGGAAACGTCAGCATTGAACTGAAACGCGGATAGCCTTGGTTTCTATTCCGGGAGGAATGTGGATGGACAACAGATTCTATTTTGGATTCAATACATCGGAGGAACGGAAAAAGCGCAGAAAAGCAGAGCTGTACTCCATGAGTGAGCAAGTCAGCACCTTCTTTTGGGATGAAGCCCCGCAGCATGGATTGGAAATGCGTGAGGGGCAGCAGGATATGTCTTTTGAGATTGTGGACGCCCTCATAAACGATCAGCATTTTGCGATTGAAGCTGGCGTGGGCATTGGAAAGTCCTTTGGCTATCTTGTGCCGGTGCTGCTGTACAGCAAACGCATGAACAAGCCGGTTATCATCGCAACCTCGACCATCGCGCTTCAAGAACAGCTCTGGCGCGATGTCCACGCGGTAATGCCCCTTCTTGGGCTGAACAGAGATGTCATCCTCGCTAAAGGACAGACCCATTATCTCTGCAACAAACGCGCAGATGAGTATATGTGTGACCCGAAAGCAGACTCACCGGACGCGCTCAAAGAAGGAATCAAGCAAGGGTATGAGGAACGCAAGGATTTCCCGGAGGTTTTGCCGCAAGGCGTCTGGGACAAGGTAAACGTGCAGCGGTTCAGCATGAAGAATTGCGGCTCCTGTGAAAAGAAGTGCAAATATTACAAAGTCCGCGCAGCATTAAAGTTTACGGATGGAGTGGTACTGTGCAATCAGGATTTTCTAACCCAACATCTCATGAAACTCCGGCGCGGTCAGGACGGGCTGATTAACGCCGCCGCTGATCTGCTTGTCGTGGATGAAGCGCACAACTTAGATGATAAGGTGCGTAGTGCTACAACGGAACGTTTCGGACAGGGTATGCTCTTTGGGATGATCAAGAGTGCATTCTATGAGCTGCGGTCCTCTGACCAGAGCAGTGTGTCCGGTGAAAAGCGAGAGGCAGAGAGCGCGATCATCGCCTTCTATAACTGCCTGAAAGCGCAAGTCCAAAAGCAGATCAACGAGGCAGAACAGGATATGCGCTATGCTGACCGCTTTTTCTTCAACCAAAACGGCAGTGCGGTTGAGCTGCTTACCGAGATGAACGCCGCCATAATGAAGCCTTCATTGAAAAGGGTGTGGAGCGGCTGCTTGAGATCCTGAGCATTTCCAATGGAAAGGCACTCGTGCTGTTTACGGCAAAGACCGACATGGAAGAGGTCTACTCCATTCTCGGTGAGAAAAATCTTCCGTACAAAATCCTGATGCAGCAGCCGGGATCGTCGCAGGACAAGGTGCTGATTGAGTTTAAGGAAGATACGAACTCCGTACTTCTGGGGACGGGTGCATATTGGGAAGGAATCAGCATTGAAGGAAAAAGCCTTTCCAATGTCATCATTTTCCGGCTTCCGTTCCCTGTCCCCGATCCAATTATCGAGTATAAGTGTTCCGTCGCAAAGGATGCCCTGATGGATGTCCGCGTTCCCGAAATGATTATCAAGCTCAAGCAAGGTATCGGGCGATTGATCCGCAATTTCACAGACACCGGCATTGTCTGCATTATCGACCGAAGACTTCGGGACGAGCCGCCGGAACGCTATCATGACATTACATGGGACTCCCTGCCTATCAAAAATCGGACAAGCAGTTTGGAGGAACTTAGGAAGTTTTACGAAGGTCTGCCCTCAGCCAAGGAATGATGATACAAACGGCAGTCTCTTCGGAAACATAGAGCAGCCCCCCAAAAAAACGACAATCAGAAAACGGAGGTGTATCATGTTGTACAATGAAAATCTGCACGAAGAAGAACGACATCTGATCCAGCAGATTGCCGAGCAAACAGAGAGAGGAAAAATCGACTGGGAACTGACGGAGTATAATCCGCTGTCCTTTCTGAATGAGGACAAGATAGACAAAAACCCAGCAGTAATCTGTCAGTCTTTCTCCTTTGAAGCGATCATCGGTGGCTCCCGTTTCGAGCTTGATGTCATGGAGAATATTGATGTGCCGTCCGGTATGGGAGACTACACCATAACCTTGACACGGGATGAAACCGAAAATTATCTTAAAATTGAGGATGCACTTTCCTTTGACTGTGACCGCTATGAATGCACACCGGAGGAAGTCGCAGAGCGATTTGCGGACTTCCCGTGAAGCCACAGACCATTTGATCGCTTGTGTCTCACAAGGGATTGCACTTTCCAGAGTAATGTGAGGGTATTTTGATTTCAAATCGAGTACAATTTCCGCAGCGTACATATCGACACCAAGAGCCATGCCGGTAATAAAATGCGTGACGCCCTCGTTCTCGATGAGTGCTACAATCTGATCCCGCATAACAGACTTCAAAGAAGTACAACGCTTATCGGATTCATCAAAGCCGAACGGAAGACTCTGCGGTCTATGACCGGTAAACGCACAAGTCTTGCCTTGAACGGATTGCTTTTTCAGCTTTTTGAGCAGACTTTCTAAACTCA
>VOFB01000355.1_pt1 | contig 15430 bp, 19 predicted proteins | sample 5384141 | NCBI WGS metagenome assembly VOFB01 (sample SAMN12384721, study PRJNA508395) | human gut metagenome | isolation source: healthy gut A | host: Homo sapiens | reverse complement strand
CTTCGGCGGAGGTGAAGGCGGGCTCAGCCCTTTGCTTTTGGTGCGGGATCGCCCGCGTGAGCGGGAAGTCTTATTGCGAACGAGATCGGGCCCAGCCTACGTGAGCGAGATCGCCCGACGAGAGCTTACGCTTCGCGAACTTCGGCGGAAGGGTGAAGGCGGGCTCAGCCCGCTTGGAGGATGGACGCATGTGAGTCTCCTTTCCGGCGGTCAGAATATCCAGCCGCCTGCCCAATCTGCGCGTCGGCCCACGCGCGAAGCTGCGCCGTCGCTTCGTCCAGCGTGTCGCGGTCGGCAACGACGTTTTCGCCGCGCGCGATACATTCGGTGATCGCGTCGTTGATCCACTGGCCGTAGTGCAGCGCGTCCCGCTTGTAGTTGTTCAGGTCGAGCACAATCCGCGCGCGTGGTGAAAATCGTAAATCGTCACGTTCAGCGCTCAGCGCATAACATGAGCGAACGGAGGGCGAGCATGCTCTCGAGCGATGCCCTTGCTTTCCATCGTCGCCCACCGGCGGCGGAATACGGCGGGAAAAAGATATCGAACTGCGTTTCCGGGTGCGCGGCGACGTAGGGGAGCAGATGCGCGTCCAGATTGGCCTGCGCCTGCCGGATATAAGCGTCCGCGGGCAGCCCGGATTTTCCGCGGTGAAGCGGGCGGTATACAGCGCGACGGGCCGTATTCATCCTGCCCCGCCCAGCAATTACATGCTGTCGCGGATGGAATCGTCCTGCTTCTGCCCCCATGCGCTCAGGCAGCGCGGCAGGAACGTGGCCAGCACGCTGCGGTTGAGCCAATAGGATACGTCGTTGAAGAGGCTGTCGTCATAGAGGTACAGCGGCACGTCGCTGCCGGTCTGGTCGAGCCGGGCGATGAAGGAATAGACGTCCAGCCCGTAGACGATGCGGCGCATGTCGTGCGTGCGGAAGGCCAAATCCATCAGCAGCGCGTGGTTATAGGCCGTTCCGGCGGAGGTGCACAGCGATAAAGCGGCCGCCGAGCAGCGAATCCATCTGCGACGGCCGGAAATTCTCGGTCACGGATGTGCCGACAACGGCGCTGTCGTATGCGTAGCTGCGCGCAACGCCCGCGTTGGCGTAGACCTGCGTGGTTCGGTCAATCGGCGGCAGATAGCGCGTCGCCGGACGATACACCTGAAACGGATCAATGACGATCACCGTCAGGCAGATGGCGGCGATTGCGGCGAGCAGAAGCGCAAGGCTCGCAAGCGCCCAAGTTTTTCGTTTCATCAATACTTTACCGAAAACGGGGGAAAAAGGCGGCAGGGGCGCGAACGCGCGCCAGGGAAAGCGTTTAGAAATTAAAGTACAGGAACACGCTCACGCTGGAAAGCGACAGGGTGCAGTAGAGAATCATCAGCACGGTGGAGAACGCGTTGCAGACCGTCGGGCGGAAATCCATCGTCTTTTTCGTAGGTGTTGCGCAGGCCGAGGCAGGCGAACAGCGAAGCAGCATACCAGATCATCATATACACCGCGTTGCCGTCCGGATGGAAGCCGCCGGGCAGGGCGAACGCGGAGGTGATGGAATCGCGCAGAGGCCCGAAGTTCATCGTCAGCATGGCCTTGACGATGGCCAGCGCGTCGGCGAGGCTCGTCGCGCGGAAGAACACCCAGGCCACGACGATGAAGCCGAAATTGATCATCCATTGCAGCGCCGGGTGCAGGCCGTCATACGGCTTGCGGAAGATGCGGTAGAGCACGCTCGCCGCCCCGTGCATCAGCCCCCAGAGCAGGAAGAGCCAGCCCGCGCCATGCCAAAGGCCGCTGAGCAGAAAGACGATCATCAGGTTGACGCAGGTGCGCGCCAGACCCTTCCGGCTGCCGCCGAGCGGGAAATAGACGTAGGTGGTCAGAAAGCGGGAGAGCGTGACATGCCACCGCTGCCAGAATTCGCGGATGTTGAGGCTCTTGTACGGCGAATTGAAGTTGATCGGAATCTCGATGTTGAACATCAGCCCCACGCCGGTCGCCATATCGCAGTAGCCGGAAAAATCGAAATAGAGCTGGAGGGTGTAGCCGATGGCGACGAACCACGCTTCCGCCGTGTTGAGCGTCAGCGCGTCGGCAAAGCCCGCCTCGACCGCGACGGCGAACGTATCGGCGATCACCACCTTTTTCACCAGACCGCGCGCGAAGGCATACAGGCCGGGGGCGAAATGATCGAAGTTGAAATGGCGGTTTTTTACATCCGCAAACTGCGGCACGATTTCGCTGTGCAGCACGATCGGCCCCGCGATGAGCTGGGGGAAGAACGTGACGAAGAGCGAGTAATCCAGAATGTTGTAGCGCGGCACGGTGCGCTTGTAGCTGTCGATGACGTAAGAAAGCTGCTGGAAGGTGAAAAACGAAATGCCCAGCGGCAGCGCCAGATGGATTGAGCGTCAGATGCAGGCCGAACGCGCCGTTCAGGTTTTCAAAGAAGAAATCGTGGTATTTGAAGTAAAACAGCACACCGAGGTTGAGGAAAAGCCCCAGCAGCATCAGCGGCAGACGGAGGGCTTTTTTCTGCTGGGTGAGCATCAACTGGCTGAGCGCGTAATTGATCAGGATGCTGCCCGCGATGATCGGCACATAGCTCGGGTTGTTGTAGCCGTAAAACAGAAACGAGGCCAGCACGAGGAAAACCTTGTTGAGCTGGATTTTTTCCGGCAGTCTGCCCAGCAGAAAATAACCAAGCAGCGTCAGCGGCAGAAAGGCCAGCATGAAGACGTAGGAATTGAACAGCATGGCGGTCGGTGCTCCTTTTCAAAAATCAAAACGGCCATTCTCCGGCGGAGACGATCTGATCGACGAGGCTGCGGATCACATCATTGTCGGCCTCAATCTGGGCGGCGCCGGTGACGCGATTTTCTCCGGCGGCCATGGCCTCAGCCATCGCGTCGTTGATCGCGCCGCTGTAATGCCGCGTATCAATGTAGTTGTCAAGATCGCAGATCCAATCCGCCCGCGCCTGAAAATCGTAAACCTGCACGTTGTCATAGGCGAGCAGCACCTCGATCAGCGCCTGCTTCTGGTGCAGATCGAGCTCCAGCGTGCCGTTTTCGTAGGTTTGATACCACGAGAGAAGCGAATACGGCGGGAAAAAGAATATGAACTGCGTATCAAAAGGGGTGCTGCTCGATGTAAGGCAGGAAGTTGTGCTGCACGTTCATCTGGAATTGATAGGAAAGCGTCGGCTTTTCCCCGGCGTCGCGCTGCTCGACGCGGCGGGTGCTGAACGTATACCCCGGAAGCACGGCGTCCTTGCCATATGTGAACAGGTCGCTCCACATGTACATGGTGTCTACCTGATCCGGATCGCTTTGGCCGAGCGTCATCAGGCATTGGGGGATGTATTTGGCCAGCACGCCGGCGTTGAACAATAGGCGACGTCGTTAAGCAGGTCGTCGTCGTAGAGGTAATTCGGCGTTTCATGGTTGGGCGATTTATAGAAGTAGGACAGCGCGTCCAGATCAATGCCGTACAGCACGCGGCGAACGTCGTGCGTGGAAAAGGCCAGCTCCATCATCTGTTTGTGATCGAAGGAGGAGCCGCCGTTGACGCACAGCTTGACGAACTGCCCGCCGAAAAGGCGATTCAGTTGGGAAGGACGAAAGTTTTCCGTCATCGAGGAGCCGATCACCACGCTGTCGTATGCGTAGTTTTTGGCGATGCCCGCGTTGGAATAGAGCTGCGTGCCGTTTGTAATCGGGGGGATGAACGCCGTCGCTTTGTGATACACTTCAAAGGGGTCGATGATCGAGACGGCGGCAATCGTTCCGCCGATGCCCAGCGCAAGCAGCGATAAAGTCAGAGCAGCCCATTGCTTTCGTGTCATGGCGGATTCCTTTCTTAAAGTAAATGAGAAAATCCGAAATTTTGCAAAAATTCCGATAACGGGCGCGCGATGCGCGATTGACTCCTTCAGTCACGGCTGCGCCGTGCCAGCTCCCTCGAAGAGGGAGCTCTTTGATCAGGTTATTTTCCGTCTGGGCAATAAGTTGCGCCATACCCGTAAGGGGCGCGCATTGCGCAGAATTTGCTTTACTCAATGATTGTTTAGAAAAATAAATGAAGAACAATTTATCCCATATAGAATTATACACCAAGCCCCATGGCTTTGCAAGGCCGCCGCGAGCGGGAAGAACGACAGGATAAAAGTGCCTCTCCTCCCTTCGGCAGAAGAAGCACCTTTGCGATTTTTCAGACTGCGGCAGCGAAAAAGACCCTAAAGAGCCACGCGCTCGATGCGGCCGCCGACAGCGCGCAGCTTTCCTCAATGCCGCAATATCCGCGCTCGATGTGCCCGCCGGAGTCGTCCACCAGCGTTTCGCCCTCGGCGCAGAGCCCGGCCAAAATCAGCGCCGCGCCCGCGCGCAGGTCGGTGGCGCGAACCGGCGCGCCGGTCAGATACGGTGTGCCCTCCACGACGGCGACGCGGTTTTCCACCCGGATGTGCGCGCCGAGGCGCGAAAGCTCGGCGGCATGCATGAAGCGGTTTTCGAAAATCGTTTCGAGAAATACGCTTGTGCCGGGCGTTTTGCAGGCGACGGCCATCATCGGGGCCTGCAAATCGGTCGGGAAGCCGGGGTAGACCATCGTGCGGATTTCAAAGGGCTGCTTGGCGCGGCCGAAGACCATCAGCCCGCCCGGCGTATCCTTGATATGTATGCCCGCTTCGCTGAGCTTGAAGAGCAGCGAGCGCAGGTGCTCCGCCCGCGCGCCGGAAAGCAGCAGCTCGCCCCCGGTGATGGCGCAGGCGCAGGCCATCGTGCCCGCCCGATGCGGTCGCTGATGGGCTGCCAACTGACGGCGTGCAGCGCCCGAACGCCCTCGATGACGATGGTGGATGTGCCCGCGCCGCAATTCGCGCGCCCATCGCGTTCAGAAACGCCGCCAGATCGACGATCTCCGGCTCTTTGGCCGCGTTTTCGATGCGCGTTGTGCCGCTGGCGAGCGTCGCCGCCATCAGCAGGTTTTCCGTCGCGCCGACGGAAGGCATATCCAGATAGATCACCGCGCCGCGCAGGCGGCCGGAGAGCGTCACGCCGCCGTGGTCAAATTTGACCTTCGCGCCGAGCGCGCTCATGCCCTTGAGGTGCTGATCGATCGGCCGCTGGCCGATGGCGCATCCGCCGGGCAGGGGAATCCGTGCCTCCCCGAGGCGGGAAAGCAGCGGCCCGAGCACCAGCACCGAGGCGCGCATCTTGCGTACATCCTCCTCATCCTGCGGATTTTGCAGCGCGCCCGCGTTTAGAACCAGCGCGTCGCCTTCTTTTTTCACGCTGCATCCGCAAGACGCGAGCAGCGCGCAGAGCGTCTTCACATCCGTCAGCTCGGGTACGCGCTCGATGCGCACGTCCTCGCCGGTCAGCAACGCGCCGCACATGATGGGCAGCACCGCGTTCTTGGATGTGCTGATGGGTATTTCTCCCCGCAGCGGCGGGCTTTCGCGAACCGCATAATGCGCCATGAGAATCCCTCCGTTTTTTCGGCTTTGCGGCGGCGAACCCGCCTGATGGCAGATTATGCCGGGGCGGCGGGGCGATGTCCGCGCTGCCGCAAGATGATTTTGCCCGCCGCCGCGCGCGTCATCCGTTTTGAAAAAACGAGACGGGCGCGGCATTTTCATTTTATGCTGGAAACGCGGCGGCCTAAACGGCCTGCGGCATAAAAAACGACGGCACAGAAAGTACCAGCGGCAAAAGCTGCCGCAAAACCAAAGACCAAAAAGGCATAAACACCGAAAAAACGAAACGATTTGGCCGAAATGCTTTTCTTAATTGCAATTTCGGGTCGAATGGTGTATTGTAATACAGTATGCATCCCTCCCGGCGCCGATGGGAGCGCGGGAGAAATACGGCCCAAGGAGAGCACGCATGAGCGAATATCTGGATATTCCGTCGCTTTACGGCAGCAGCGTTTTTTCCGATAAGGAGATGCGCGCGCGCCTGCCCAGAGAGATTTACAAACGCCTTGCCGCCAGCATGGCGACCGGCGAGGAGCTTGACCCCGCCGTGGCGGACGCGACCGCCAGCGCCATGAAGGCGTGGGCGATTGAGCAGGGCGCTACGCATTACACCCACTGGTTTCAGCCGCTGACCGGCACCACCGCCGAAAAGCACGATTCCTTCATCAGCCCGCAGAAGGACGGCAGCGTCATCATGGAGCTGCGCGGCAAGGAATTGATTCGCGGCGAGCCGGACGCTTCCTCCTTCCCCTCCGGCGGCATCCGCGCCACGTTCGAGGCGCGCGGCTACACCGTCTGGGATATCACCAGCCCCGCGTTTCTCTACGACAACGGCGACACCAAAACGCTGTGCATCCCCACGGCGTTCTGCGGCTACAACGGCGAAGCGCTCGACCAGAAAACGCCGCTGCTGCGCTCGATGGAGGCCGTCAGCCGTCAGGCCGTGCGCATCTGCCGCCTCTTCGGCGATAACCTGACCCAGCGCGTGACCACATCCGTCGGCCCGGAGCAGGAATATTTCATCGTCGATCGCGAAACCTATCTGAAGCGCAAGGATCTCATCTTCACCGGGCGGACGCTTTTCGGCGCGATGCCGCCCAAAGGGCAGGAGATGGAGGATCACTACTTCGGCGCGATCAAGGAACGTGTGAGCAACTACATGAAGGATCTGGATATCGAGCTGTGGAAGCTCGGCATCCCGGCCAAGACGGAGCACAACGAGGCCGCGCCCGCGCAGCATGAGCTTGCGCCCATCTACAACACCACCAACGTGGCGACGGATGAAAACATGCTCGTTATGAACGTCATGAAAAAGGTTGCCCTGCGCCACGGGCTGGTATGCCTGCTGCATGAAAAACCCTTCGCGGGGGTCAACGGAAGCGGCAAGCACAACAACTGGTCGCTGACGACGGACACCGGCCACAACCTGCTCGAACCGGGGCGCGATCCGCAGAAAAACTGGATGTTCCTGCTCGTGCTCGCCGCGATGATGAAGGCGGTGGATGAGCACGCCGGTCTTCTGCGCATGAGCGCCGCCAACCCCGGCAACGACCATCGCCTTGGCGCGAACGAAGCGCCGCCCGCGATCATATCCATGTTCCTGGGCGACCAGCTCACCGCCGTGGTGGATCACATCATCCGCGGCAGCGAGGAAACCGTGCCCTCCGCATCCATCATGCGCGTGGGCGTTTCGACCCTGCCGTTCATCCGCCGCGACGCGACCGACCGCAACCGCACCTCGCCCTTCGCCTTTACGGGCAACAAGTTTGAATTCCGCATGGTGCCGTCCTCCGGCTGCATCGCCGATGCGAACACCGTGCTCAACACCATCGCGGCCGAAGCCTTCGGCGCGTTTGCCGACGAGCTGGAAAAGGCGGAGAATTTTGAAGCCGCGCTGCACGCGCTCATCCGCCGCGAAATGACCGCGCACCAGCGCATCATCTTCAACGGCAACGGATATACCGACGAATGGGTGGCGGAGGCGACGCGCCGCGGCCTGCCGAACCTGCGGAGCATGGTGGACGCCGTGCCGGAGCTGGTGAAGCCCGCTTCCGTCGCGCTGTTCGCGCATCAGGGCGTGTTCACCGAGAAGGAGCTGCGCGCCCGCGCGGACGTATCCTACGAGCTGTACGCCAAGACGATCAACATCGAGGCGCTGACGATGATCGACATGGCGGGGAAGGATATCGTGCCCGCCGTCGTGCGCTACACCGGCGAGCTGGCGCGCGCCGCGCGCGAGGTGGAATCGCTCGGTGTGGACGCTTCTGTGCAGAAGGAGCTGCTCACCCGCGTCAACGTGCTTCTGCGTCAGGCCGGCGACGCGCTCGCCGATCTGCGCGTCAAGCAGGAGAAGGCCGCCGCGCTCACCGGGGCGGAACAGGCGCGCTATGCGCACGACGTGATCTGCCCGGCGATGGAGGTGCTCCGCGCCCCGGTCGATCATCTGGAAATGATCGTGGACGGCAGGCTCTGGCCGATGCCGACCTATGGGGATTTGCTGTTTAACGTGTAAAGGGAACGTTGGGGCGCTGCCCCAAACCCGCCAGAAACCTGAGGTTTCTGGACTTCCCACAAATCTGTTTTTCGCCCGAGGGTTTCCGAAGGGCGACGGGGGAAACGCCCCGTGTAAGGAGGAAAAACCATGTGCGGAATTGTCGGCTATGTCGGCGTCAAGCAGGCCGCCCCGATTTTGCTTTCCGGGCTGTCAAAGCTCGAATACCGCGGCTATGACTCGGCCGGTCTGGCCGTGCGCGACGAGGCCAACGAACATATTGAGGTTGTCAAGGCCAAAGGCCGCCTCAAAAACCTGATGGAGATGACCGATTCCGGCAGCGCCGTGCACGGCCTCTGCGGCATCGGCCACACCCGCTGGGCGACCCACGGCGAGCCGAGCACCGTCAACGCGCATCCGCAGTATACCCGCGAAAAGCGCGTGGTGATCGTGCACAACGGCATCATCGAAAACTATCAGGAGATCAAGGAATCTCTGCTCAAAAAGGGCTACACGTTCGCCTCGCAGACGGATACCGAGGTCGCCGCCGCGCTGCTGGACAGCTATTATGCCGAGGCGGCCAAGCGGGAGAGCGATCCCCGCGCCCGCGCGCTCGACGCGATTCGCAACATGATGATCCGCGTGCGCGGCAGCTACGCGCTGGGGATTCTCTTCGGCGACCAGCCCGGCGTGATTTACGCCGCCCGCAAGGACAGCCCGCTGATCCTTGGACGCTGCGACGGCGAGTATCAGGGGCACATGATCGCCTCTGACGTGCCTGCCGTGCTGAATTACACGCGCAACGTCGTCTACATCGACAATCAAGAAATCGCCTGCCTCACCCGCGACGAGCTGCACGTCTATAACATCGACTGCGAGGAAATCGAAAAGCTGTTTGTGGAGATCAAGTGGGATGCCGAAGCCGCCGAAAAAGGACGGCTACGAGCATTTATGATGAAGGAGATCCACGAACAGCCGCGCGCCGTGCGCGACACGCTCTCCCCGCGCATCAAAAAGGAAAACAGGCGGCGAACGGTATATCGACCTAAGCGAAACCGGGCTGACGGACGAGGGATTTCGCCGCCGTCTCCCGCGTTATCTCATCGGCTGCGGTTCGGCATATCACGTCGGCATGGCGGCGCGCTATGTCGCTTGAAAAGGCGGCGCGCGTCCCCTGCGAGGTCGATCTGGCGAGCGAATTCCGCTACCGCGACCCGATTTTGGAGGAAAGCGGGCTGGTGATTATCATCAGCCAGAGCGGCGAAACGGCCGACAGCCTGGCCGCGCTGCGCCTGTGCAAGGAGCGCGGCGTGCGGACGCTGGCGGTGGTCAACGTCGTCGGTTCCTCCATCGCGCGTGAGGCGGACAGCGTGATCTACACCTGGGCGGGGCCGGAAATCGCCGTCGCGACGACCAAGGCGTATTCCACCCAGCTTGCGGCGCTGTATCTGATCGCCGTCCATATGGCCGAAGTGCGCGGGCAGATCACCCCGGCGCGCCGCGAGGCGCTGATTGACGCGATGCTCGCCCTGCCGGATCAGATTGAGCGCGTGCTCTCCGACAAGGAGCGCGTGCAGTGGTACGCCAACAAGATGGCCGCCTGCAAGGATGTGTTCTTCATCGGCCGCGGGCTGGATTACGCCATCAGCATGGAGGGAAGCCTCAAGCTGAAGGAGATCAGCTACATCCATTCGGAGGCCTATGCCGCCGGTGAATTGAAGCATGGCACGATCAGCCTGATTGAGGACGGGGTGCTCGTCGTCGCCGTCGCGACCCAGCCGGAGCTGTTTGAAAAAGAGGTTTCCAACATGGTGGAGGTGCGCAGCCGCGGTGCAAGCCTGTTCGGCCTGACGACCTACGGCCAATACGCCATCGAGGATACCGTGAATTTCACGGTCTATGTGCCGCGAACCGATCCGCTGCTGACCACCTCGCTGGCCGTTGTGCCGCTCCAGCTTCTGGCCTATTACATCAGCTGCGCTAAGGGACTCGATGTGGATAAGCCGCGTAACCTCGCTAAGAGCGTGACGGTGGAATAAGCGCTTTTTCAAGTTCAAAAATAAAGGCCGCTCGGTTCTGTGCCGAACGGTCTTTGTTATCGTTACGAAAGGTTTACTCGCCCAACTGCTGCCTTCCGATATGCACGACCAGCACGCCGTCGATCATCTGGATGCTCCCCTCCGCAGGGAAGACGGGCATGGCGCGCACGGCGGCGCGGTTTAAGTAATCAGGCAGCAGCGATACATCAAAACGCATGGGATAGCCCAAAATCTGATTGACGTACCAAGGGTAATAATCTTCTGCGGTGATCGCGTAGAGGTTGTTTTCGCCGAACAGCGAGGTGGTGCCCTCAAAACCGGGGCGCTCCATCGCCAGTTGAGAGCTGAACAGCGAACCGGAAAAGACGACGGGTGTGACGCCGCGCGAATAGCCCTCTACCGTGTCGGCGCGCTCGATGACGCGCGTCATCAGGGAAAGCGTCGATTGGTATTCCAAATTGCGGCGAAGGATGAGCTGCTGCGCAAAGGCGGCGTTTCCGGCGTACAGCAGCGCGCAGGAAAGCAGCAACGCGGCGGACGCGAGCTTTTGCCGGGGACGGATGTTCTCTTCACGAGCACGACGTTCCGCAAGCGACAACGGAAGCAGGAGAACGAAGAAATAGGAGTAGATCATCAGCGCGTGCGACAGGCCGCCGGAAATGAAGGATACGGCATTTGCACCAAGCGGAACGAGCAGAAGCATCAGCAGCACGAACAGCCGATGAAAGCGCTTTTTCTGCCTCGCCAGCGACGAAACCAGCGCAGGCAGACTCAGCGCGAAAATCGCAAGCGTCGTGAACGTCGTCCATCTGGGGTAGATGGTTTCGGGAGAAAGAAGGTAAGCCAGCGGCGCGACATATGTTTCAGCGAGCAGCGACAAAACAGAGGTGTCGCCCCAATCGCCGACGTGGGCAATGCCGTTGTAGGTATCAGCTACGTTTACCTGCGCAAAGCGCATGGCCAGCGGAAAAAGAGCGCATAGAGCAGAAGCCCGCCAGCAGAACAAACAGCGCCTTAAAGCCGCGAACGACCAGCGAAGGCAGCGGGTCGCCATCCAGCGCGCGGTGAATCAGCAGCATCAGAAACAGCAAAATCGCCGTTTGCAGATAGCTCTGGTATAAGCCGAGCGACAGGCACAGCACAAACGGCGCGAGCAGGAACCCCAGGCGCATGCTTTCGCAGAGACAGACGCTAAGCACGGAGAGCAGCAACGCGAGCATGTATACAGCCAACCACGAGATGAAGGTGGCGCTTGAAAGGCTGAGCGTCGCATTGCAGCAGAAAGCGTCATGCAGACGCAGGCGATGCCGAGCGTCGAGCGAATGGAGAGCAGGGCACAGCATAGGCAGATGGACGCGCCCAAAAAGGCGAAGGCCAGCAGCCCGACGACATAGGGCATGACGATATCCCCGCGGATCAGCCAATACAGCGGCTGCATGAAACGCCCCAGCGAAATCTGGAACAGCGCGCCGCCGCTCTGGTCGATTGCAGGGAATCGTGCGTAAAACCGAATGAAACGAAGCGGGAAAGATACGCCGCAAAGAAAAACAGAGCGGTCAGGGCGAAAACCCGCCAAATTTCACGGCGGGATAAACGAAACGGCACCATGTAAAACCTCTAAGAAAACAAGATAAAGCTATTGTAACATAATGCGCGGCAAAAAAGAAAGGGTTGGGACGTATTCTTTTTGGGCATGTACGCCCGTCGTCGCTTTGCCCAAACTTTCCCCAAGGCACTTGACGCGCCCCCCTTCAAGTGTTACAGTGGAAACAGGCGATGATAAATCGCATTTATTCCATCTTTGGCAGGAGGGACAGCGATGACGCTGCTTGAATATCGCATCTTTCACACAGTCACCCAACAGGGCAGTTTTGCGCGCCGCGCAGATTCTGCACCTGACGCCCAGCGCCATCAGCCACGCCGTCAGCTCCATGGAGATCCTGCGGCTTTTCGCTCTTTGTCCGCGGCAAGGGGCGGCGTTTCGCTCACCCGCAGCGGCGAGGCGCTCTATCCCGTGATTCGGCAGGTGCTTTCCGCCGACGAGGCGCTGACGCAGACGGTCGGCGAATTGAAGGGCGTTCAGCGCGGCAAGGTGCGCATCGGCGCGTTCAACAGCGTGTGCGTGGCGTGGGCTGCCGCAGCTCGTGGCGGAATACCGCGCGAAATACCCCGGCGTGGAAATTGAAATTGATCAGGGTACCTACGACGACGTGATCGAGTGGATCAAGACCGGCGTGGTGGATCTGGGCTTCCTCTCCACGGAATCCACGCGCGATCTGGCGGTGCGGCCGCTGTATCGCGACCGGCTGATGTGCGTGGCGCCGCGCGGATTTTAAGACGAGAACGCCGGGCGTGATCGTCCCTGAGAGATGCGCGCGGAGACGTTCGTTGTGCAGGGCGACGCGACCGACGCGGACGTGCAGGCGTTTTTGGCGAAATACCGCATCACGGTGCGGGCAACCTGCCGCGTGGTGGACGATCTTTCCACCATCGCGATGGTGGAAAGCGGGTTCGGCATCTGCATCATGCCGAGCCTGACGCTCGAACGTGTGCACGGCGACGTGGAGACCTACGCGATTGAACCGATGGAATACCGCGAGTTTGGCATTGCGGTGCTCAATCCGCAGATGATGGCCCCGGCCGTGCGGCAGATGGCGATGTTCATTGAGTCCTTCGCGCGGCAGAAACGGCGCGAAGCGCCGGCGACAAACGCGGGCTTTGACCCGGAAAACACGTTCTGACGCGGCGCGTCGGCATTGAAACGGAATTTGAGACGTTAAAATCAACGGGTCGATCTTCCCCACGCGGGGAGGGCGGCCCTTTTTCGCGCAAAAACGCCAGCGCGGGCATGCGCTTGATGCTGCAGACTTCGACGGAGGCAAGGGCGGGGCCAACCCGCCTGATTGTGACAAAATTGTGAATCGCCCATGAAGCCGAAAAGACAATTTGACGAAACGATTGCCTTTTGGCCGCGCGTCGCGTATAATGAAGGACATGGTTTTGATGCCGTAACAAACCGGCGTAACGCCGGATGCATCGCCGAGAAAAAATGTAAATCCCGCGGTTTCGCGCCTGCCGCGAAATGGATGCGGAAGGATTTGCATGACAAAATGGAGGGAAAACCTGATGAAGAAGAGTTTGCTGGCTCTGATGCTGGCCATTGCGCTGGTTTCTCTGACTGCGTGCGGCTCGAAGGTGAAAGAGCCGGAAGCGACGGCGACGCCGGTTGTGACCGAAGCGCCGACCGCCGAACCGACGGAGCGCCGACGGCCGAACCAACCGAAGCGCCGACGGCTGTGCCGACCGAAGCGCCGACGGCTGTGCCGACCGAAGCGCCGACCGCTGAGCCGACGGAAGCGCCGACGGCTGTGCCGACCGAAGCGCCGACGGCTGTGCCGACCGAAGCGCCGACCGCTGAGCCGACGGCTGTGCCGACCGAAGCGCCGACGGCTGTGCCGACCGAAGCGCCCGCCGCGACCGAAGAACCCGTGGCCGAGGAAGCGGCGCTGACGCTTTCGGACGATGTGTTGGCCTCCGCCTACAATGGCGCGGTGACGGTGCTGAAATCGAAATTCAGGATGAATACGACCAGATGCTCAGCCAGTATGTCGCTTACTACGCGCAGTACGGCTACAGCGTGGACGAGTACGACACGGAATTGCAGGCTTCTGTCGCGCAGGAGACGGTGCAGACCAAGCTCAGCACCTCTATCGTCCGCCACTACGCCGCGCAGAACGGCTATGAGCTGACCGAGGAAAGAAGACCGAGCTGGCTGCGCAGGTGAAGACCGCGCTGGACAACACGCGCGAATATCTGGAAAGCTACCTCTCCGCTTCCGGCTTCACCGGCGACGAGCTGAATGCCGCCGTGGAGGAGCAGATGGCGCAGGCCGGTTATACCGAGGAGACCCTGATGGACAGCGCCGAGCTGAACGACGTGCTCAACTTCCTGTATGAGCGGGCGACGGCGGATGTGACCGTGACCGAGGACGAGGTCAAGGCGGCGTTTGACGAGAAGGTGGCCAAGCAGAAGGAAAGCTACGCCAGCGTGGATGCCTTCGTCAACGACTATGTGAATGAAAGCGAAATCCTCTACACGCCGGAAAACGTGCGCCTGATGGAGTGCATCTTTGTGGCCAGCGTGGAGGGCGAGGCGACCGAGACGAAGCGACTGCCGACGAGGCGACTGCCGACGAGGCGACCGCTGACGAGGCGACCGCTGACGAGGCGACCGTGTCCGAGGCGACGGCGGGCGAGGCGGCGGATATCGCGTCCCTGACCGGCTATGCCAAGGCGAAGGCGATTGCCGCGGCGATTGCGGGCGGCGCGGACTTCGAGGAGACCATGAAGGCCTATACGGAGGACGGCTCCACCGAAGAGCAGATGCTGCGCGGCTACCCGGTGGCCGAAAACAGCACGACCTACGGCGAAGCGTTCATGGCGGGCGCGATGGCGCTTGAGCATGTGGGCGACGTTTCCGACGTGATCGTGACCGATTACGGCTACTTCATCCTGCGCTATGCGAAGGATCTGGAATCCGGCGAGGCGGACTTTGAGGCTCGCAAGGAGATCGAGACCGAGGAAACCCTGACCAACAAGAAGAACGACGCATATTCCGCCTTTATCGATACCATTCTGGATGAAGCGGATATTCAGGTCGGCGATCTGAGCCAGATGTATCACGTCTACGTCGGCGAGGCGGTTGAAGCGACCGTCGCTTATGCCTCCGTGAACGTGGATACCAAGCTGCTGGATATGCCGGGCGGCGACGCTGTGGCCGATATGAAGGCCGGCGCGTCCGTGGACATTCTGGGCAGCATCGACGCGGACGGCAAGACCTATTCCTTCGTCGCCGTGCCGGGCACGGGAGATCAAGGGCTGTCGGCGCGGACATGCTCGACGAGATGGCGGAGGATGCGGCGCTGGCTGTGGATAACACCGCGCTGGTTACCCGCGTCGAGCAGATCGACAAGAACCCGACCTTCACCATCGCGATGAACGACGGCTCGCTGATCTACGGCGAATTGTACCCGGAGAAAGCGCCGGAGAGCGTGGGCAACTTCGTCTCCCTCGCCAACGGCAGCTTCTATGACGGCCTGACCTTCCACCGCGTGATCTCCGGCTTTATGATTCAGGGCGGCGATCCGAACGGCGACGGCACCGGCGGCCCGGGATACGCCATCCGCGGCGAGTTCAGCAGCAACGGCGTGGAGAATGACCTGAGCCACGTGCGCGGCGTGCTGAGCATGGCGCGTTCCAGCGCGAACGATTCCGCCGGAAGCCAGTTCTTCATCATGCATGCGGACAGCGACTATCTGGATGGCAACTACGCCGCGTTCGGCATGGTGCTCGGCGGTCTGGATACCGTGGACGTCATCGCCTCCGTGCCGACCGACAGCAACGATAAGCCGCGCACCGAGCAGGTGAT
>VOFB01001268.1_pt1 | contig 15433 bp, 28 predicted proteins | sample 5384141 | NCBI WGS metagenome assembly VOFB01 (sample SAMN12384721, study PRJNA508395) | human gut metagenome | isolation source: healthy gut A | host: Homo sapiens | reverse complement strand
CTGTATGATCTGGATGTGCTTCATCGGCATGGCGCTGTGCGTCAGGAAAAAAGTGCCATATAACGATAGACCTGTTCCCGGATATTTTCAGGGGACAAGCTGCACTTCAAGGCCTATGACATCATCATCAACGTGCTGGTCATTGCCTTTGCGCCTTCCTGCTGCACTATGCCTGGGGCCTGACGCGCGATGCTTTTTGAACCACCAGCTCTCCAGCGGCCTTAAGATGCCGAAGTGGATAATGTACAGCTCAATGTGCATCGGCAGCGTGCTCTCAATTTTCCACGCCGTCACCGAAAGCATCTTCCAGATAAAAAGGAGGTATGGGTAAATGACTCTCATCGTTATCCTTCTTATACTGATCTTCCTCGGCCTGCCGATAGGTATGTGCTTCGGACTGGCCGGCATCCTGTACCTCACTGGCACCGGCTCCAATGCCGGAAGCCTTATGGCTCAGGCCTCCTTCGGCGGCATTGACTCTTTCACGATACTGTCGCTGCCGTTCTTCATGTTTGCCGGCGACATAATGCGCTACGGCGGCGTTTCCGAGAAGCTCGTAAACTTCGCAAAGCGCTGCTTCAGAAACTCCATCTCGGCCCTCGGCAACATAACCGTTCTTGCCTGCGCGTTCTTCGGCGCGGTCTCCGGTTCCTCCGCTGCCACGGTTTCCGCAATCGGCGGCATCATGGTCCCTGAAATGAAGAACCATCACTATAAGCCCGAGTATGCCACGGCACTGGCAAGCGCCGCGGGCTTCCTGGAATACTCATTCCGCCCAGCGTCCCGGCCGTCATTTACTGCTGCGCCGCAGGCGTGTCGGTAGGCAAGGTCTTTCTCGCGATCATCGGCCCCGGCGTGCTCACCACCATTGCCTTTATCATCCTCAACCGTGTTCTTATAAAGAAGAACTATGATTATGAGGCCGCAAAGAAGCTGGAGGAAGCACAGCAGTATGCCACGGAGAAATCCTTCTTCAGAGCGTTTATCGAGGCGCTGCCCGCATTCCTGATGCCGGTCATCATCCTCGGCGGTATCTACTCCGGGATTTTCACTGCGACCGAAGCCTCTGCTGTTGCCATTATATACGGCCTTGTCGTCAGCATGTTCGTGTACAAGAAGATCGGCGTAAAGGATATCATGCCTATCGCCAAGAGTCCGCCCCTGACCGCGGCAAAGATCCTTCTTATAATGGCAACCGCGACCTTCTTCGGCAGAGTCATGACGCTCCTGAGCCTGCCCCAGACCATCGCGACGGCTATCACCGGCATATCCAGCAACAAGATAATCATCCTGCTGCTTATAAATGTCGTCCTGCTCATCCTCGGCATGCTCATGGAGACCGGCGCTGCAATACTTCTCGTCACGCCTATCATCTACCCCATTGCAAAGGCTGTCGGCGTGGATCAGGTACACTTCGGCGTTATCATGACCTTCAATCTTGCGGTCGGGCTTATCACGCCGCCGATGGCGCTGAACCTCTTTTGTCGGCTCGCAGGTGGGCAAGCTGCCGATAGCGAAGATCATCCGCCTATCATACCGTATCTGATCGTATCGCTTGTTATACTTGTTCTGATAACCTACTGCCCCGCGATCAGCGTCGGGCTGCCTAACCTGCTGTACTAAGGAGACGGATATGAACGCAGCAAAAAATTCAGAGAACTGATGAGCCGCCCGGGCGCGGTCATTGCGCCGGGGAGTATATGACGGAATAGGCGCGCGCGTCGTCGAGCAGACCGGCTTTGACGCAGTGTATATGACCGGCAACGGCTCGATGGCGAGCCTGCTCGGCAAGCCCGACATGGGCCTTGCCACTATGACGGAAATGGTGATGCGCGCCCATCAGCTCGCAGAGTGCGTGGACATACCGCTTATCTGCGACGCGGACACCGGCTACGGCGGACTTGAAACGTGCGGCGCACGGTCGAGGAATTTGAAGCGGCAGGAGTCGCGGGGATACATATCGAGGACCAGATATGCCCGAAGCGCTGCGGCGCGCTGGGCGGGGTGCAGGTAGTGTCCCGTGAGGAATCCGCCGCCAGAATAGAGCTCGCACTGAAGTCGAGACGCAGCGATGACTTCTTCATCATGCGCGCACGGACTCAAAGGGCGCGATCGGTTTGATGAGGCCATAGAGCGCGGGCGCATCTACGCCGCTGCCGGGGCGGACGCGATTATGATAGAGGGTCTTGATAACCTCGACGAGATAAAGCGCGTCGTCGACAGCATCGACGCTCCCATCCTCTTCAACATCTTTGAGCGCAGCAAGGAAGAGGCCTACAACGTGCGCGAGCTTGAAGCCATTGGCGTGAAGATAATCATAAACTGCCTTACCAGTACGATGTATTCTGCGGCCGTCCTCAAGCATATGATGGAAACGTTCAAGGAAACCGGCACGACCGAGAGCTTTGTTGACGGTATGCTGTCAATGAAGGAATACACCCATCTTCTCTCGGGATCGAACGGGAAATGGAAATACTCGGCTGATGTGAGGGCAGCGCAATGACAGTATCGGAAACTCTTGCCGGATATATTGAACGGCTCGGTGACTGCGCGTCCAACGCGGAAGTGGCGGAGGCTGCCCGCATGCACTTTGCGGACACCGTCGCGTGCATCGCTGCCGGGTCGGGTTCGGCTGCTGCCGCCGCGGTGGCTTCGGCCGCGGCGAAAAAACGCCGCGCCGACCTCGACGGCACTGTGTTCAGGCGGCTTCAAAACGGGCGTGCACGAGGCGGCGATGATAAACGCCGTTTCGCCCACTGCCGCGATTACGACGATATGAGCATCGGACTCAACGGCCATGCAAGCGCGGTGCTCGTCCCCGTGTGCATTGCACTCGGCGAGCAGCGGCACAGTTCCGGACGCGATGTACTTGATGCGTATATTGCGGGCGTTGAGGCAGACTCGCTGCTCGGTAAGATGCTGCACGGAAGCGGATACTATAAGGGGTGGAACACGAGTTGCACGGTCGGTACCGTCGGCGCGGCGGTCGCGGCGGGAAAGCTGCTGGGGCTGAATGAGGCGCAGCTTGTCGAGGCGATAGGCATGGCTGCCGGGGCCTCAGCCTGCGTCAAGGAAAACTACGGCACTGCGGCAAAGGATATAAGCCTTTGCGATGACCGCCCACAACGCTGTCTTTGCGGCGGAAATGGCGGAGCTCGGCTGCAATTCAAACCACAAGGTATTTGAAGGGGAGAACGGCATATGTCCGTCGGAATAGACCGCAGCGTCTCAGATTTTAAAGCCGTCTATGCCGGGCACGTCTCCGATTTCCTCGCACCCGGCATGATAATAAAGCCGTACCCGACCTGCCGCGGAAACCATAACGCGCTCGATTGCTTTATGACCATCGTCAGGGAGAACGCTCTGCAGCCGGAGGACATAAAGCGTGTGCGCTGCCGCGTCGATCAGGGCCGCTATGGATACGGATAAGTATCCTTCCCGACCACTGCCGAGCAGGCGAAATTCAGCATGAGATACTGCCTTGGGCTCATGCTCTATAAACGGAGCTGAGCACCGCGGACTTTGACGCGTCTGCTTCGCTGGATGAAAGAGCAGTGCGGTTTATGGACAAGGTCGATGTCAGCTTCGACCCGGAGATAAAGGACGCACGTTTCGGAACGGCGGTCACAGTCGAGACCGTAGACGGCAGAAGCTTTGAAAAGTCCGGCGCTTTGCCTCGGGAGACCCGATGAACCCGATAAGCGGCGAGGCCATGCGTGCAAAGCTCCGCCAGTGCTTCGGCGCGCATTATCCGGCCGAACAGACGGACGCGATCATCGGATGTCTGGAGTCGCTTGACAGGCTTGGCGACATCAGCGAGCTGACTAGCCTTCTCGCGTGAAGGCAAACCAAGTGCGAAAGCAGTCAGGAAAGGCTGTTTGGCATATAAAATTTAATGTCTAAGGAGAAACAACATGAACACTCAGACCAGAAGTGAAATAATCGCAAAATTCAAAGAAGAAGTCAAAAACGGTAAGATACTTGTCGGCGTCGGCGCCGGCACCGGTATCACCGCTAAGAGCAGCGAGGCGGGCGGTGCGGATATGCTCATAATCTACAACTCCGGCCGTTACCGTATGGCAGGCCGCGGCTCCCTCGCAGGACTGCTGTCCTATGGCGATGCAAACCAGATCGTTGTTGAGATGGGCGCAGAGGTGCTCCCCGTCGTTAAGCACACTCCGGTCCTTGCCGGCGTATGCGGCACAGACCCCTTCCGCGTGATGGACATCTACCTCAAGCAGCTCAAGGCCCAGGGCTTCAACGGCGTCCAGAATTTCCCGACCGTCGGCCTGATCGACGGTATATTCCGCCAGAACCTCGAAGAGACCGGCATGGGCTACGGCCTTGAGGTCGAGATGATCAGAAAGGCACATGAGCTTGACATGCTCACCTGCCCCTACGTATTCGATCCCGAGCAGGCAAAGGCCATGGCCGAAGCCGGTGCGGACATTCTCGTTGCCCACATGGGTCTTACCACCAAGGGCACCATCGGCGCCAAGACCGCGCTCACCCTTGACGACTGCGTTGAAAGATAAAGGCCATTATCGCCGCCGGCCGCTCCGTGCGCCCCGACATTATGGTCATCTGCCACGGCGGCCCCATTGCAGAGCCGAGCGACGCTGCGTACATCATCCATCAGATCCCCGAGATCGACGGCTTCTTCGGCGCTTCCTCCATCGAGCGCTTTGCGGCAGAGCGCGGCATAAAGGCTCAGGCCGCGGCCTTCAAGGCAATCACAAAAGTAAGAAGCTAAGATAGCTGTCGGCACATTCTCGCAAATACCTATAATTTTCATTCATGCGCCGCCGAGCCGTAAGGTCCGGCGGCGCAGCCGCGCAGAGACGCGGAGGTCGCCTATGTCATCTTTGAAATGCGCGGCAATGACGTGCATCATCATGTTTGTCTCAACGCACAGCTTGAACAGCAGCGACCTCATTCGGTCATCGTTCGAGTCGAGCATACCTTGCATGCTGGTGAGCAGAGCTTTGCTGAGATACTCAGTTGTATCATCAGTGACAAGGTAGCCCATGTAAAAGTGCATAGATTTCTCTACAAACTCGCTCCTGCTCTGACAGTTAGCAAGCTCAATGAACTGTCCATCCTGCGGACAGTTTCGGGGTAAAGCCATAGGGCGTAATTCTTCTTGTTTTCTTCCATATTAATATCCTCTCCTTGCAGATAGCGGTAAAATCGTTGGTACAGCGGCGTTTGGGGGCATATAGATAGCGGAAATTCTGCAAATTCGCGAAAACCGATAGCGTCCCGCATAGCTTAAAAAGACCCGCGTTGCGGGGCTTTGTGGGTGCCCGCCGGTCGAACCGATAGCGGGCTTTATCTTGTAAAATTTTCGAACGGCTATGTCCGGGCGAAAATGCCGCGAAAACGCCCCCAAACGCCGCGCGTTCTCCTGCCGGGGTATCCTAAGCCCCACTAGCTCACGCAAAAGCGCACACAGCGCCTCACGTGTGGACACAGGTGGGGCTTGCGTATGTGTTAGTAGGCAGCGTTCCTCTGCACCATGAGTTTTTCGACGCGCTGTTGCTCTCGTGCGATGTCCGCATCCTTAAACTGCTCCTGATAGAATTGCTCGATGACTAACTGTATCGGCAGGATTGTGTAGAGCAGACTCCCGTTTTGTATTCGTCCATCTTGAGTGATGATTGTCGTGCGCTCTGTAAGGATAAGTACTCGCCGTTCAAGCTCCTGCACATACTTGCGCACAGTGTTGCGGCTCATCCCAACTGCATTGCCGATGGTTGCGTAGCTTGCGTGACATTGATACGTCTCGCGGTTTTCTATGTAGAGAAGATACCCGTAGACAGCAATCGCTCCAGCTGACAATCCAAGCTGGTAGATTCCATTCGGCAGAGGAAAATAATTTTTCGCGGGTTCTCGATGTAATTTTTTCTTTCTCACATTCAACCTCCTACAAAAATTCAGAGAAAAAATATCTTGCGTTTCGGAGGTCTCTCTGTTAGACTTGCTCGCAGATAGGAATCTGCGTTTTCCGAAACGCGGCATGCCGCTGAACTGTTGCAGCAGTTTGGCGGCTTCATTTTTTCTTTCATCACTCCCTTCGGTTACATCTCTGCCATGCGCCATACCCGTTCCTGCTCTGCGGTCTTGCTTGACCAACACTGCGTTTGCATCGTCCTTGGTACGCTCAGCGTCGCTTCATTGCGCTACTTCCCCGGCGAGTATCATCTCTGGCGATGGGTGTTCAGTTTTCAAGGTTCAGTGCAGAGCTCATATTTTTATTGACTTTTGCGCTGCTGTGCATTACACTGAACTCATATTTAGACATAGTTTCTAAAGATTTTGTTACTGTCTACAAAGACAAAAATAGAAAAATTTTCATCTTTTTTAAGACAGTTGAACGAATTGTTTGCAATCTGTCCAAATTATGGAGGCGTCTATATGGAGAAACTAACTCTCTCAGCAGATATTTTTGACGGACCTACAACACAGCATTTCAAACAGTCTTATTTCGTTTATGTATATGAACGTAACATCTGCGAACAGCGCGATGGACAGCTTTGAGCAGATGGTCGGTCGACTGTTCACAGAAAAGGACACGGAGATTCTGACCAAGTGTTCTTATGCTGCCGAGCTTTACCTTGAATCCCTAACGTCACTCAGCATTTATTTTTGCCGCTTGAGCTTGAGTACAAACCCTTGATAGAGAAACTGCGCGAAACACAATTCAGCGATTACGCTCGACAGAGGATAAGCATGACCAAAATAAAAACTGCCCGAAGAAAAACTTCCCTCGTGCAGGAGCAGCTTTTTACGGTTAGCGGATGGTGTATTTGATGCGGACTCAAGTTCGGAGGTCGAATCTCGAACGCCTGACGGCATACTACCAAGTCAATCCCAGGGAGTCTGCCGTATAAATTTTTGCCGTTGACTACGACCTGTGAGCTTGTAGACGATAAATATTTTACCGAGGTGTTGAATGCACCGGATATGTTCGAACTTATAAATTTTCATGTTTGTGAGTGTGTCCGGCAGAACATAAAGATGCGCAGGTGCAAGAACTGCGGCAGATATTTTGCTCTGACTGGACACGCCGGAACGGACTACTGCGACCGTCCGTTCGGGCCTAACGGTAGAGCCATGCAGAATGGTCGGAGCATCGAAAGTGTGGGCAGAGCGAAAGAAAAGCGACGATGTATTTTCGGCGTACCGCCGTGAGTACAAAAAACGCTTTGCGCATATCGCTGCAGGCAAACTTACACAGGAACAGTTCTTGCAGTGGGCAGCAGAGGCGCGGAAGAAACTCAAATGTGCCGCGGGGATCATCACCATGGAAGCGTATCTCGACTGGCTGAAAAAATTCCAAATAGGAAAAGCCAAGACAGCATTGCGGGAACCATGCTCAAGGTGGACGAGCTTGCAAACGCCCTTCAGGTCTGCCTTGACAGTGGCGCAAAGAAGGTGCTGCTGCCGATCACATCGGCGGCTGATCTCGGACTTGTTCCGGCAGATTTGATCGGCTGCTTTAATCTTGTGTTCTATCAGAGCGCAGAAGACGCGGTATATAAGGCACTGGGCGTTGAGTAATTCCGATTAAAAGAGGTGAGAGCAATATGCGCTGTCCGTGGTGCGGAAGCACTGTTGAATGCATGGAGACTCTTGGGAATGCGGCTGGTGCGGAGACTTGCTGGTGCGTCAGACATTGAAAGTCTGCAAGGAACGCCGACGAAAAACAACGGCACAGCAGAAATCACGTTGACGCTTTCCTTTGTCTACCATGTTGATCTACCCGAAACGTGGAACGCTCTGAAAAAGGCGCTGGGTCAGCTTGCGCCCAATAATACCCATCTCTCGCAGCTTCTCGGAAAAGTGCTGCTGCACAACATTTCCACCGGAATCCAGAACGCGGGAGCTTTGCCTGACGAGAAGAAGGCGGCGGAACTGCGGACTTTCCTGACTACAACCACTGACCTAAATCTGGGTGAAAACACAGAAGAGATCATGCGTGATGCGAGATGCGGCGTTCTGTTCTGCGAAGAAGCAGCTCTTTCCGAAACGGACTGCGGTACGTTCTGGACAGAACTGCTCTCGACGCGCCCAGGTAGAAGACTACTATAACCGCGTCGATCCGGACGGCTTGTTTGAGCTTTTCTCCGAGTTGTCCTCTGCCTACGCCTACTTCGGCGGGAAAAAGGATGAGGAAATGGGCGAAGCGCAGGACTATCGGAATGCGCTGGAAGAAGCCTATAACACCCATTGGCAGAACAAGGTGCTGCTCCATCCGGATGTGGAACGAGCGAAGCGGCTCTTGGCGGAAGGAACATTTCCGCAGGGCGAGGATATTTGCCGCGAGATTTTGCTGGTCGAATATCCGGAGGAAGTCCCGCATGAGACCGCCGAGGATTTCAATGAATTGTCTTGGGACTACATTCTGGATGATGTGTTTTCAAGTCGACACGGCAAAGGGTATCCAGATGTGGCGGCGGCTTCTTGACATTGCAGAGCCGTCTCTGAAAACCGACGCTAAAACTGCCGAAAAACTTCTCCCGGATTGGGATTGGCTGGATTCTCAAGCCATGATCAAGTGCTGCTGCTTTTGACCGCGCTGGATGACGAGAGGTTTGTATCGCAGATTTTTGAGAAAGCGCATCCATTGGCAGATTGCAGTTTACTATTATAGGTGTTTGCCGTTCAAGCGGACAGGAAAAGTTGTGTCAGCATCTTCTTCAACTCGCGTTAGAGAATCCCAACCTTGAAGAAAACCGGAAAAAAGCAGTTCAGACGGGCATTCTCAGCCGAGCCGTATTTTACCAACGCAGCACTGCGGTCTTATGCGGCTGGGAAGCCCAGTGCATACACGAACAGATGACGGAACTGTGTATCACTATTGCTCAGTTTGGGTTCAGGGAACACAGCCGCCCGTATGCGTATCTGACCGGCGGCTTGCCGCTGAAGGTCGGAGATTGGGTCGAGCTTCCGTTTGGGAAAGATGATGTGCCGCGGCATGGGCAGGTCAAAGCCGTTATGGACTGTACGCGCATGGCCGCGCCTTGGCCTCCGGAGCGGACGAAGACCGTTATCCGCACGATAGATGCTCCGGCAGCCACGCCGACCATCGAAGTTGCTGCGCCGAAGCCCCAGAAGCGCGTGGAGCAGCCCAAGAAAGAGACTGAAAATGTAGAAATCCCCGTGATTTCCGCGCCAGAAACAAAGACGGAAGAGTCGAAAGCAGAACCCCAAGTCATCGAACCTGTTGTTTCAGAAAAAGATGAAGAGAACCCTGTGCTGTCAAAGAAGCCGTTCCCGTTTGGGAAGTTCATAGCGGCGGTTCTGGCAGTAGCCTTGATTGCGGGTATCTCTATTTCTGTCTCAATCCGCAATAAGGAGAGAGCGGCAGCTTATGACGCAGCCCTTCAAGAGTTGTCAAGCGGCAATTACACTTCTGCCGAGCAGGACTTCTCTTCGCTTTCCGGCTATCGGGATGCCGCATCGCTGTCCGTCTACTGTAAGTACGCCGATATGTACAAAGACAGGACGGACTACGTAGGCGGTCAGGATGAACTTTCAAACATTACGCTGCAGTATGACACGGGCTGGCAGCAGGATGTTGACGCGCTGGAAACTCGCGTTAAGGAATATAAAGTGGAACAAGATGCCGCTATGGAGGCTGAGTGGCAGCGAATCGAAGCCGAGAATGCTGCAAAGCGTGAGCAAAGTCTGAAAGACCAGTATTCCGGAAAACTGCCCATAGAAGGCATGCCCGTGAGCGGCTTAAAGTACACGTCTCTTGGAGAACCCGACAAGGAAGAAAAATGCCGAGATTACGACCGTTTAGTTGAAGAGCGACGATCTATTTCAATATGGTGGTATGGAAGTGACGGAAAAATTCTTGCTGCCGGAACATGCTTTAAGCATAAAGGGGACAGTGAGTTTATGCTGTACTCGTTCAGCTATTATGACCCAACTATATCTGCATCTGCCAATAAAGGGCGAACATTCAATTATGGCAATGGCAGTGATTATTCCGGAAGCCTCCGGGATGAAGCTTTCAGTTCCATGACGGGAAGTGCGAGGTCGTCTATACCAGTGCGCCCAATAAGACATACAGCTTTCAGAGCAGTAATGTGGAGATCCTGCCTCTGAAAAAAGAAAATTGATCCTGCGCAGGTGATTGTCACCGCAAATGGGCAAACGATCAGCGAAATTGATGAAATTCTCGACTTCGGCGGATATTACCGCATTGTCCGCAACGGAAAGAAAGATTTATCATTCCGTAGGAGTGAAGTGCAGTTCCAGCAGAATTGCCTGACAGACGGTAAAATCAAGAAACATTCCAATATTTCAAGGAGACTGCTGCAGCAATTAGCCTTGAGGTGGAAAACGGCATCAACATTCTGAGCATGCAGTACGATAAGATCAAGCAGGTCAGCGAGGATACCGTGTTGGCAAGCTATCTTGCACCGCAGAAAGAAGTCAAAGCACCCCCAGATGCCGGAGGCTGTGATTTATCCGTTTGGCTTGAACCAGAGTCAGAAGCTGGCGGTGGAGCGGGCACTTTCCTCCAAAATCAGTATCATTCAGGGGCCTCCGGGTACTGGAAAACACAGACGATTTGAATATCATCGCCAATGTTGTCCGCAGTGGAAAAACCCGTGGCGGTTGTCTCCAACAACAATTCCGCAACGCAAATGTTGTGGAAAAGCTGGAGAAGAAAAATTCAGCTTTCTGACTGCGTTTCTCGGCAGCCTTGCCAACAAAGAGGTTTCTGGATGCACAGACAGGCGCCTATCCGAATATGAGCGATTGGGAAATGCCGCCGAGGAACAACAGCAATTAGACCGGGAAACGACTGCGCTTTCCAAGAACTGAACGAAATGCTCAACGCCAAAAACCGCATTGCGGAAATTGAGCAGGGAGTTCTTGCAGCTGAATCCGGAAGCAGCATTATTTTGAGGAATATTACGCGAGTTACAGTGATGTGCCAACAGAGAGCCTTGGCAAGCTGTCCTCGCAGAAGATTCTTGCGCTTTGGATGGAGTTTGAACAGCACGCGGAACGAAACCCGACTGGGTCTTTTGCAAAACTCTCCATCATGTTCCGCTTCAATCGTAATGCACTCAAATTATTCCTTCATTCCCCGGAACTGGTCATTCCCTATTTGCAGAGTCAGTTCTATTCTGTAAAGAGGCGGAACTGGAAGTCGAAAAGCAGGAATTGAACTGCAAGCTGGAACACTACGCTTTCGATGCCAAAATGGACGAGCTCACTCAGAAGTCCCTACGGCTGTTCCGGCAGAGCTGGCATCATTGGCAGAATAATAGACGATGCTTTGAAAAGAACGATTTCCGCCGGAATTCCGCAGAGTTTACCCGCGAGTATCCGGTGGTGCTTAGCACGACATATTCCATCAAGGGGACGCTGAGTATCGATCATATCTATGATTACTTGATCGTGGATGAAGCCTCACAGGTCGATTTAGCCACAGGGTGCTGGCATTTTCCTGTGCGCGGAATATCGTAATTGTCGGGGACTTGAAGCAGCTCCCCAATGTGCTGACAGAGGATGACATCCGCACCAGCGATGCCATTTGGCAGAAGTATTCCTTGGATGAGCGTTATCGCTTTTCTACCCACAGTTTGCTGTCCTCTGCATTGGAAATATGGCAGGACGCGCCTGTTACGCTGCTGCGGGAACACTACCGCTGCCACCCACAAAATCATCAACTTCTGCAACCAGAAGTTCTACCACGGACAGCTGATCGTTATGACAAAAGACCATGATGAGCCGGATGTATTGACCATGTACCGGACGATTGCCGGTAATCACGCCCGCGGGCATCTCAACCAGCGCCAGATCGATGTCATCCAGCAGGAGGTTCTTCCGCGGCTGCATCAGCAAAATTTCCGGAGCATCGGCATTATTACGCCGTATCGGGATCAGGTGACAGCCATCCGCAAGCAGCTGGGAGATACTTATGAGGTGGACACCGTCCACAAGTTTCAAGGACGGGACAGGATGCCATCATTCTGACTTCGGTCGACAATGTCATCACAGATTTTGTGGATGATCCCCATATGCTGAATGTGGCGGTTTCCCGCGCGGTTCATTCTCTGGCTGTGATCACATCGCAGGACCCACGCAATGACCAGACCAACTATGGCGACTTGACGCGGTACATCGAATATAACAATTTTGAGGTTATCCAGAGCCAGGTCTACTCCGTGTTCGATATGCTCTATCAGGGCTATGCCGAGCAACGCAGAGCATATCTGCAAAAACATAAGCGAGTATCGGAGTATGATTCCGAAAACCTTATGTACTCCGTGATTCAGGAAGTGCTGTCCGATGAGGAATTTTCCTCCATCGGTTGTGCGGTACATGTTTCTCTTGCAACGCTGGTGAAGGACTATGAGCCACTGACAGAGGAAGAGAACAAATATGCCCGCAATCCATTGACCCATGTGGATTTCTTGCTGTTCAATCAGATTGATAAGCAGCCTATGCTGGCGATTGAAGTAGACGGGACTGGCTTTCACGAAGCGGGGAGCAAGCAGGCAGAACGAGATATAAAGAAAAACTCCATTCTGGAGAAGTGCGCCGTCCGCTGCTGCGCGTCCGTACAGATGGCAGCGGGGGAAAAAGAGAAAATCAGAAATGCGCTAAAGAGGGAATCGATCATGCCGAAAATTATCAGGAACGCGATCAGATGCAAGAAATGCGGAGATGTTATCGAAAGTAAGACTGTCCATGATTTCAAGTTTTGCGGCTGTGGCTCCTGCGCCGTGGACAGTGGTCACGATTACCTTCGCAGATGCGGAAATCGTGAGGATTGGGAAGAACTGTGAAGTGGAAAAGCTGGAGGACAACGGCGCGTTGGCTTAATTTTTGAATGATAGAAATTGAGGAATAGAACCATGCCTCTTGAAATTGTTCGCAATGATATTACGAAAATGAGCGTGGACGCCATCGTCAACGCGGCGAAGGAATCCTGCTGGGCAGTGGCGGCGTGGATGGCTGCATCCATCGCGCCGCGGGGCCGGAGCTGCTGGCCGAGTGCCGGACGCGCGGCGGCTGCCGGACCGGCGAGGCCAAGATCACGGGCGCGTACCGGTTGCCCTGCCAATATGTGATCCACACCGTCGGCCCTGTGTGGAACGGCGGCAGTCACGGTGAGTGGGAGCTGCTGGTTTCCTGCTACCGGACGAGCCTTGCGCTGGCGAAAGAGCACGGCTGCGAAACGGTCGCCTTTCCGCTGATCTCCTCCGGCGTCTTCGGCTACCCCAAAGGATCAGGCGCTGCGCGTGGCGGTGGACACCATCAGCGAATTTTTCGCTGAAAACGAAATGACGGTGTACATCGTCATTTTTGACCGCGCGGCGTACCAGATCGGCAACAAGCTGTTTGCGGACATCGCTGCCTACATCGACGACCACTATGTGGATGCTCACACCGACTCCCGCCGGGAGCGGATGCGCCGGACGGGCGTCGTTGAAAGCAGGACGCTGTCCGCCGATGCAGCGGCAGCGCCTATGGCTGCCGACGGCTTGGACAGTCTGCTGGCGCATCTGGACGCCGGGTTTTCGGAGACGCTGCTGAAGCTCATCGACCGCAGCGGCAAAAAGGACGCCGAGGTTTACAAGAAGGCCAACGTAGACCGCAAGCTGTTCTCGAAAATCCGCAGCAACCCGGACTACAAGCCCTCAAGCCCACGGCGGATGGCCTTCGCCATCGCGCTGGAGCTGAATGATGGTGTTACTACGGGCGGGAAGTGCAATGACACAGGGTGAGCTGGCGGAAGCTATTTATGGAGATAGCTTTCATACGCCTAATATTATTCTGCCCTTATGGGACTTGTGAATGAAAGAGTTATAATGCGATTGGATACCTACAGGTACTCTATCTATGGAACATCGGCTATTCAACAGACTGCGCAGACTGCGCTGAACAAGCGTCGTGTGATGAAATCAAACATCAAACGATGACCATGTCATGCGGAATGTGCAGTTAATCTTATGCGATATTTCGACAAACCATGGTGATCCCCATGGCGATATCTGTCCTGGGAGCATTGCTATAAGGCATTTTGGAAAACAGAGATGCAAATGATGAACAGGCGATAGATCATTTGGCACTTCACCTTGCGTTCTATTTAGCAACCGGGGAATGTGCCGAGGGATCATCATTTTGTTGCAAAAGGATTATAAGGTGCATATTCCAGTCGTGAAAAGTATTCAGAGAAAAAATATGATCACTCCATGATTGCCAAGCAGAAAAAGGAAGCAGGCGAGGCGCTGGTCTCCACCGTACTCTTTGACAACGAGAGCGTGGTCATCCACGACCGCCTGCCGCCGGAGGATGTGCCGCCCATGACCGAGAAGGAGTATTTCACCCTCGGCTGCACGGCGCTGCTGGACGCCATCGGCGGAGCCATCCACCATATTGGGAACATCCATAAGTATGCCCGACGCGAAGATGTACCGGAAAAGACGATGTTCATTATCACCACCGATGGTTACGAAAATGCCAGCCGCCGTTATGACTATGAGACGGTGCGGCGCATGATTCAGCGGCAGAAGGAGAAGTACGGCTGGGAGTTTCTCTTTCTGGGGGCCAACATCGACGCAGCGAAAGAAGCGGCACGCTTTGGCATCGGTGCTGACCGTGCAGTGAACTACAAGTGCGACGAGGCCGGTACAGCCCTGAACTACGAGGTCATCAGCGAAGCGGTTTGCAGCGTTCGCGCCGCAAGACCTCTCGGCGCCGACTGGAAGCGCCGCATCGACGAGGATGTGCAGAAACGTGGGAGATAATGAATATGTACGGTGCGATTTTGGGCGACATTGTGGGCAGCCCCTACGAGTTTGACTGCAACAACTACAAAGGCAAGGACTTTCCGTTATTCAGCCAGCGATCCGAATTTACCGACGATACGGTAATGACGCTGGCCGTGGCACGGCCCTGCTGGATACTGCGGACAGGATGATATCACCATCAAAGCGGCGCTGGTGCGGGAGATGCAGCGGCTGGGACGTGCTTATCCCGACAAGGGCTACGGTGCGCGGTTCAATCAGTGGCTGTATGAGGATAATCCGCAGCCGTACCGCAGCTATGGCAACGGCAGTGCCATGCGGGTTTCTCCCGCGGCGTGGCTGGCAGAGAGTATACAAGAGGCGCTGCATCTGGCGCAGCTCACCGCCGAGGTAACACATGATCATCCGGAGGGAATCAAGGGCGCACAGCGGTCGCTGCGGCGATTTTCCTCGCCCGCACCGGCCACAGCAAGGTGGTAATCAAAGCGTATGTGGAATGCAAGTTTGGTTATGATCTCAGCCGTACCTGCGACGCAATCCGTCCAACCTATCATCATGTGGAGAGCTGTCAGGAGACGGTGCCGCAGGCCATTGCTGCATTTTTGGAAAGCACGGATTTTGAGGATGCTCTCCGCACGGCGGTGTCC
>VOFB01001938.1_pt1 | contig 15436 bp, 22 predicted proteins | sample 5384141 | NCBI WGS metagenome assembly VOFB01 (sample SAMN12384721, study PRJNA508395) | human gut metagenome | isolation source: healthy gut A | host: Homo sapiens | reverse complement strand
AAATATTCCGAAACATATCACAACACTGATTCCATGTTTTTCTTCACGTGTTTTCTTCTATAGAAACTGAACAAATTCCAAATACTGTCTATTTTTCGCCACTTCTTTTTCGCCTAAAACCGTCTTCAACTCCTCTAATAATTCTGGCAATCTTTCATTTTTTCCATAAACAACTCATATGAGATTTCTCTACAAAAAGTAACGCATCAATATTTCTTTGTGACCAATTCTATATAATATCGATTCTCCGTACCAATTTTTCTGTTAATGCTTTATAATTATTCCGTGTTGGTTTTACGACCATTTCAATCCTTGAATAACTTTCCACACTACAGATTCCATCACTGATTTTTTCCTGTGTGTAATTTACTTTTTTCTTTCTGTTGAAAATATTGTTTCCCCATGCTCCAGCATAATTTCATTTGCCTGCGGCACATATATCTGACTTTGAGCTTGATAGCCAAATTCTTCAAAAAAAACTTTGTAATATCTTGATATCTTCCTGCTCTTTGCTCATATCCCGCTTTTCTTTCAAACCTACCAAAATATGCAGACGCATAATTTCCAATAAACAATACAACGATTTTGTTTTCGCAATAATTCAAGTGTTTTTCAAATATTTCAAATGAGCCTTCTGTATCTTTCCCCTCTATTACAAGATTTCCCCAAAGACAGACAAGAAGCGGATATATCCTTACTTTCTGCTGTTCTTCTACATAATGAACATTAACATACTGCATTAACTGATAAAATCTTGAAATAACTTCTTCTTCTTTTCCTTTTGGTTACTTTGCATAACAAATTCAGATATATAGCATAAATATGTATCTCTCTTACACTGAAAGTTCCCTCTATTTTCTGCGATTTTATCAAAAACCACAGGTTTTAAATCTGCAGTATCTTTCTCAGCCACAATCCCTTTTATGAACCATGCATACTGCTCTCTGATCTTCTTATTTAGTGAAACATTTCCGGTCGGCATATGCTCCAGTAACATCACCAGTTTTTATAGTTTTCATTTCGAATACACGCTCTGGTACTTTCTTTCCATTTAAAATAAACTACTTTTTTCAGAAATATAAGCCGTCAATCCCAATATTCCAAATCCCATCACGTCAAAAACATATTTACCGATTTCTGGTATCATTTCATCATTTCATACATTGCTCCACAAATACCTCTACAAATATCTAATCTGATATTTTGTTCGTATCCCATATAAAGTCTACCAATATCTAATCCCATTTTTCTATCTTCTCCCAACTTTCCAATTTCCGTATCGATCTTTCGATTTTTTTATAAATCCAGCAAGAATCGAATTATCAAAACAACCGCAGTTAATACAATACACAAGTACTGTATCGGAAATATCTTTTTTTTTCTTGAAGGACTAACTTGTCATTTTCATTCACAACAACTACTTTGTTGTAAAAATCTTTCTTTTCTAAAATCTCTTTATCATAAAATATTTTGCGATCCAATAACTCATATCTGTCTACAAGTGGGAATTTGGTTGCAGACATTATGTAAGTATTGTCATTTTCATCTTTTAACATGAAAAAAGAAGGATGACTTATTTTCTGTTTTCAGTGAATTCTTTATTTTTTATCACGAATGGATCATCTGATGTCATTTTCATAAGGTTCTCACTGTTTTGAGGATATATAAAACCAATAAATTGTTATATACAATAAAACCCATTCATTCCTTATCATACTTTCGTGTCATAATTTCACCCATTCCATGCATCACTGCCTTCGATTTATCATCTTTCCACCTCAAAACATATGACGTTTTACTGAATTTCTACAATCTATAACCACATTCGTACATTTTTTGTTCACAATAAATTCACTGGATTTTTGTCGAATCTGGTGCATAATATTAATTGTTGTGGTGATACCACGACATGGGTTTTATTAATTATAACCCCCTTCTTAATTTGGAAAAGCCTTGAAAGAATGTCTGCATACATTCCCTCAGGGCTTTTCTTTTTTGTTCATCAACGCTCTAAACCCGGCGTTTTCTTATTTTCATTTGTCTGATAAAAACTTAACGTTTTCCTGCTTTCATCTCATCAAGAATTTCCGCCACCGCTTCTCGCTCATCAAAATGATATTTCACACCTTTGATCTCCTGATAATCTTCGTGTCCTTTTCCAAGCAGCACTATCATATCACCCTTTTGGCATTTTCGATACAATATTTGATGGCTGCTTTGCGGTCATCGATTTCGATATATTTTCCGTTGCTCTTTGCAAGGCCAATCTTAATATCGTTGTTGATGTCGCGGATTTCTTCATCTCTTGGATTATCACAGGTCAGCACGCTTAAATCTGCCAGTTCTCCTGTCACTTCCCCCATGTCATAACGGCGCAGCTTGGAACGGTTTCCACCGCCACCATAGACACAGATTAAACGCTTCGGATGATACTCTTTTAATGTGGTAAGCACGCTTCTTGTGCTGACTTCATTATGGGCATAGTCTATAATTACCGTAAAATCTTTGGAAACCGGAACTAATTCCACACGGCCTCTGACTTTTACTTTATCCAGTCCACGTAAAATTGCCTCATCGGAAATTCCTGCCAGATGACAGGTCAGCATGGTTACCAGTGAATTGTATACTGAAAAGCTTCCCGGAATATGAACCACTGCATAAACATTCATACAGCCGGTAGTGGTAAAATGCATTCCAATCTGTCCCTCTTCATCCAGATATCCAACAGCTCCCGCCATCAGGTCTGCGTCTTTCTTACAGGAGAAGGTATGAAGCTTACAGGTATGATTTTTGATAATTCCATCTACGTGCTCATCATCTGCATTTACGATTCCCTCTTTGCACTGACGGAATAAAAGACTCTTGCATTCCTGATATTCTTCAAAGCTAGCATGCTCATTTGGTCCGATATGATCCGGTGATAAGTTGGTAAAGATTCCATAATCAAATACAATTCCTGCCACACGGTGCATCTTAAGTCCCTGGGAGGATACTTCCATTACTACATATTCACAGCCGGCATCTACCATGGCACGGAACATCTTATGTAATTCATAAGATTCCGGTGTGGTATTCTTTGCCGGAATCTTCTCCTCGCCGATCAGGGCACCGATGGTTCCAATCAGTCCGACTTTCTTACCGGCTTCTTCTAAAACGCTCTTTATCATATAAGTAGTAGTGGTCTTTCCTTTGGTTCCGGTCAGTCCAATGGTGGTAAGCTCTCTGTCCGGGTGTCCAAAGAAAGCAGCCGACATAATTGCCAGGGCATAACGGGCATCTTCTACCTGAAGAACCGTACAGTTCTCCGGAATATCAATTTCTACTGCATGCTCTACCACAAGGGCTGCAGCACCTTTCTTTACCGCATCTTCAACAAAGTCATGTCCGTCTACAACAGCTCCTACCATACAGACAAATATGGTGTCTTTTTCTACTTTTCTCGAATCATAGATAATATCACTGGTTCCGATAATGTGGCTTGCATCAAAATTTCCATTGATTCAAATACCGTATGGGAAGGACCGGTCATAAAAAGATGTCCGCTTTTCTCCTCCCACTCGATAGAGCGGTCCGCCAATCTGTTCCACGGTCACCTTGCGATCACATTTTCCAGTCAAATTGCAGGTCACTACCGCAGTACAGCATCCGGTTCCGCATCCGATAGTCTCTCCGGTTCCTCTTTCCCACTCCCGGATCTTCACATAATCCCTGCTCACAAACTCCGTGAATGTTACATTTGTTTTATTGGGAAAATGGATGTCATATGCTCAATGGCTTTTCCATATTTCTCTACATCAAGATCTGCCACGCTGTCTACATACATGGCACAGTGCGGGTTGCCCCATGATACTGCCGTAATGTGGAAGGTCTTACGGTCCAGCACCTGTACCGGCTGGTCGATAAATGTATCCATTTTGTGTTGATTGGGATCACTTTTGTGGAAAGTCTCGGTGCTCCGATGTCTGCCCGGATATTGCTTACATAGACCATCTGTTACCGTTAGTGTCAGGTGCTGCATGCCGCCTAAGGTCTCAATTACAAGCTCTGTCTTATCGGTCAGTCTGTGGTCGTATACGTATTTTCCTACACTCCGGAGTGCATTTCCACACATCTCGCCCTCCGTTCCATCCGGGTTAAACATGCGCATGCGGAAATCCCCCTTGTCAGACGGACAGATCAAAACCATACCGTCCGAACCGATTGCAAAATGTCTGTCACTCACGAATCTTGCAAGTTCCGGCAGATTTTTAAGTTCCTGATGAATTGCATCTATATATACATAATCGTTTCCAAACGCCTGCATTTTTGTAAATTTCATAGTTTTCCCTCTTTCTGTGTCTTTTTACCTATATCCTAGAGACAAATCCAGGGACTGCCATTTCTGACAGTCCCTATCCATTTTTTTATGAATTCATTGCACGGTCAAGGTCGGCAATGATATCTTCCACATTTTCAATTCCGACTGACATACGAAGGAAACAATCTGTGATGCCCAGTTTTTCCTTGGACATCCTTCGGTGTATCCTCGTGTGTCTGTGTGGTCGGATAAGTGATCAGTGTCTCTGTTCCGCCGAGACTCTCTGCAAACATGATCATATCCACGTTTCGAAGGATTTTCTGAACGGTCTCAAAAGAATCCACGGTAAAGGAGATCATACCTCCAAAGCCTCTCGTCTGTTTGATGGTTGTCGCATAATCTTTGTGATCCTCAAATCCAACATAGTAAACTTTTTTTACTTTTGGCTGGGTTCTTAACCACTCCGCCACTTTTTTTGCATTCTCGTTATGTCTGTCCATACGGACCGGAAGTGTCTTGATTCCCCGCGGAGCAACCAGCAGTCCATCGGTGCTAACTGGCTTCCATGAGACTTGATATGCACATGGATCTTCTCTGCAATCTCCTCATTGTCTTTCACCACAACGATTCCGGAAAGTGTGTCGTTATGTCCCCAAGATATTTTGTGGAGCTGTGTGTTACAATGTCAGCTCCCAGTTTTAATGGATTCTGGAAATATGGTGTTAAAAATGTGTTATCAACCACCATAAGTGCCCCAACGCTTTTTGCAATCTCAGATAAAGCCTGAATATCTGCCACTTTCATCATCGGGTTGGTCGGTGTCTCAACGAAAAACATTTTTGTATTTGGCTTGATTGCTGCCTTCACTGCGTCAAGATCATCCATCTCCACGTAAGTGTGCTCAATGCCGTATTTTCCAAAAACGTCCCCAATAATGCGGAAGGTTCCGCCGTAAATATCATCCGATAAAATGACGTGCTCGCCCGGATTTAACAGGGAAAAGACTGCCATATTAGCTGCCTGTCCGCTGGAAAATGCAAATCCTTTGATCCCTCCCTCTAAGATTGCCATGGTACGCTCTAATTCCTGTCTGGTCGGATTCTCAAGACGACTGTACGCAAATCCTGTGGATTCCCCAAGTTCCGGATGGCTGTAAGTCACTGCCTGGAAAATCGGCATGCTGACTGCTCCGGTCAACGGTTCTGTTCCGAGCGCCCCATGTACCGCTTTGGATTCAAAATGTAAATTATCTTTTTGTCATAATCTGTATAATTGCTGAAATTCTTCATAAAATAAATCCACCTTTCTGCTTGTCATGTTCTTCTGTTTTTATCTTTTCCTGTTTTGAAACTGCCTATGTAAAGCCTCAGAAAATCTGTCTGCCTTCCATATATAAGCTAATTATACAAAACACAATTTAAAACATATACAACTTCTGTGTTGTCTATATTGCAAATTGTGCTTTTTTCTTTATAATAAATCTATTATTTGCGATGCAGAGCTTACTTATCCCTGCGAAAAACCTGTCTGAAATCAAAACAGGATATTTTACAAACGGAAAGGATACTTATTATGCCAGAATATAAAAAAAGTCGGCTATCTGACAACAGATTTTAAAATGTTTCATTTAAAAGACGAGGAAATGCGCTCCTTTCACTACCACTATCACGATTTTCACAAAATTCTCATCCTCTTAAACGGAGATGTGACTTACTGTATCGAAGGACGCTCTTATGACCTGAAAAAAAATGACATCGTCTTAGTCCATGCCGGAGAGGTACACAAACCGGTCATACATTCTGACGCTGTGTATGACCGCATTATTATTTACGTTTCGCCGGATTTTCTGACCGCATATCGGGATTCGGACAGCGATCTCAGTCTGTGTTTCCAGAAAGCTTATGAAGAAAAGTCCCATGTACTGCGCGTTCACTCCTTCGGAAACAGCAGATTAGGTGCCGCTTACCAAAGATCTGGATGCCTCCTCTCGGATTCTGATTTTGCACATGAACTGCATCATAAACTTTTATTTTTAGAGTTTCTGATCCAGTTAAACCGCGCCGCCGGACACAATAAAATAGAATTTATCGAGACTTCTGCTTCGAGCGAAAAAAATACTGTCCATTTTAAATTATCTGAACGAACACTTAACAGAGTCTATCTATATTGATGATCTCTCCTCCCGGTTTTACTTAAGCCGCTACTACCTCATGCACACATTTAAGGAACAGACCGGCTACAGCATCGGCAGTTATCTCTCCACCAAGCGTCTGCTTTGCTCGCCAAAGAACTGATTTTATCCGGGAAACCGATCACAGATGTCTGTTATGAATGTGGATTTAAGAATTATTCCACTTTTTCCCGCGCATACAAAAAGTGCTTTGGCGAATCCCCGAGATTTACGCCAAAGCACTTTCAACCACTGATCATTCCTATACTGACTGCCTTTTGACAATCGGTTACTCATTCCTGTTTTCAATGAAAGAATCAGACTTTCTCTGCCATGGCATTCATAAGAGTCGGAATCAACTGTTGCTTTCTTTGAAATGATTCCCTCTAAGAGGATGCCATGTTCATTTTCTTCTCTTTCAAATGCATCTTCAAGGATCCTGCCTGCATCATGTCCCTCAAAAAATCACCTTGAAGACCTCTTCTAAAATATCTGTCAGCATCACATAGACCATGTCGATTCGCTTCTCCCCCAGAACTTCTTTTTTAAGAACGGAAGCAGCTTCTCTGCTACTTTATCAAGTTCTTCACGGCTCATGGCGCTGATCTGTGCAACTCCGAAGTCAAACTCATCCGTATGGAAAATCTTGAAATCAGAATAGAAAATTTCCTCTGTCGTCTTATTTTTGAAATCGCTTCCCGCCTTAAACATGTTCTTTGCATGAGTCTCAATATCTACTTTTGCAATCTTTGCCAAAGCCTCGGCAGCCAGAATGTCAAGCTGTGTGCAGGTCGGAGAACGGAACATTAACGTGTCTGACAGAATCGCTGACAATAACAATCCTGCAATATGCTGCGGGATCTCGATATTTTTCTCACCGAACATCTGATAAATGATCGTGGACGTACATCCCAACGGCTGATTTCTGAAATAGACCGGAGAGATCGTCTCTAAGCTTCCGATCCTGTGATGATCGATGATCTCTAAAATCTCCGCTTCATTGATATTATCAACTGCCTGCGACTTCTCATTATGATCCACCAGAATGATCTGTTTTTTTCTGCATGCTCATTAAATTACGTCTGGAAACCATTCCGATATAATTTCCATTTTCATCCAGAATCGGAAATCACGGTGTCTGATTTTTGACATTGTCTCTTTGACATCATCCACATAATCATCAATATCAAATGTCACAAGATGCTCTCTCGTCATAAATTCTTTGATTGGCATACTCTGATTGATCAATCTGGCAATGGAAAACGTGTCATATGGTGTTGTGATAATCACACAGTCTTTTTATTCGCCATCTGAATGACTTCCGGGTCTACCTCAAATCCACAGCCTACAATGATACAGCTTGCATTGGACTCTAATGCACGAATCTGCACTTCTTTCTGCGGTCCGAGAATGACCATATCATCCGCTTCGATGTATTCCGATAAAAATCCAAGGTCAGACGCTCCGACAACAACTTTTCCACGGATAAAATACGCATGTTCATTTCCCGCGATAATATTGCCGTCCAAAGTCTCTGCAATATTCTTATACTGGGTTCTCGCTTTGGACAACACCCGGTTGTCATAAACATCCATGTAAGAGGTTGCAATATCCTTTGTTACGATCACACCCTCTAACTTTCCAAGCCGGTTTGTCACCGGAAGTGTTACGACATCTAACTTTTTCATGGTTTCCCATGCTTTTTTTAAGAAATCTGAGAACTAATTCCGGCTGTTTTGCGGATGGAAATATCCTTGAGCTGTGCCCCTACATCTGTAATTAATTCTGGATCCTCCACCTTAAAATAATCCAGCACATACCGGGTTTCCTCACTGATCGCTCCGGCACGCTTTGGTACATACTGGCGCTCTCCCAGCTGGTTTTTCAGATATGCATAAGAAATTGCCGCACATATCGAATCCGTATCCGGATTCTTATGTCCGACAACCCATACTTTTTTGGTTCAATATTCATAAATTCCTCACTACCTTAAAAATTAAAAACGCCTAATGAATATAAAATAAATGCAACCAGCATCACAAAATTGATAATGGAAAACCAGGAAAGTACTTTGACATATCCCTTTACAGCGCCAACGCTTTTCTCCATCTCATCCATTTTTCAATTTTAGAATCAAACTCGTTGAACAGATCCTGAATATTGCGATAGCATTTTACATTCTCGGAGTGAACTTTCTCTGAAAGATCCGTTTTGATAGAATCCAGCTGGGAGGTTGCATTCTCCAGCAATGCCTTCACTTCTGCGACCTGCTCATCGCTTACTTTCTTATTGGCTGCTGTCTGTTCTTCGATAAACTGCCTGCCTGCCTCGATCTGATCTTCTCCAAGCTTTTTGCTGGCTGCGATCTGATTCTCATTTAACTTGCGGTTTGCCTCTAACTGTTCCTCAGTCCTCTCTTCACATCTGCGACCTGCTTTGAGACACTTATTTCAATCTCATTCATCTTCGCGGTGACACGTTCTGCAAGCTCGTCTACTTTTTTGCTGAAATCAGATACGATCTCATCTGCCTCTTCCTGTCTCTCACTTAAGATCTGCTCTAGTTCCTGCGCTTTGTCTTCTCTCTCATTCACAAGATTCTGCAGTTCCTGTACCTTGCTCTCCTTGGATGTCAATAAATTCTGTAACTGTTTTGCTTTCTCCCCTGAATTCATCGATCTGACTTAATAAAAATCTTCTTTTTCCACTTTACTATGTATCCTTTCCTTAGCACGCGTCACTTTTCCTGCGTGTTCTGTTTTATCTTCTTTTGCATTCAGCCTTGCGGACGGCTGTGTAATTTTTTCTTCTTCCGGTAATTCTGTGCTATTCTCTGAAACAGACCTGCCATTTACGTCTCCTCCCACAGCCAGCTTAAAAATAAACTATATTTATTTTACCATTTGCGCTTTTTCTTGTAAAGGAAAAACCTTCCTTTACATTATGTTATCCTGTGGCTGACAATTTAAGGTATCCTTGGATTTAAAAGAAGCGGTTCCAGACGGAACCGCTTCTGATAAGAAAGGGATTATACTTATTTGCTTATTTTGTTATGAATGATATTCATACTTCAAAATTGCCGTTCATTATTTACATAATTTTTTGAACTCATCAGCTACGAACTGTACTTTTGTTCCAACAACAACCTGAACAGCTGTTTTACTTGGTCTGATAACGCCAGCTGCACCGGCAGATTTGATTTTCTTCTCATCTACTAAAGAGCTGTCTTTTACTTCAAGACGAAGTCTTGTAATACAGTTATCAATGCTTGTAACGTTTGCTGCACCACCAACACCTTCTAAGATTGTTGCTGCTACAGTTGTGTAATCGCTGCTTCCAAGATCAACTTTTTCTCTGCTTCTACATCATCATCTTCTCTACCAGAGTCTTTAAGTCAAACTTTGTGATAGCGAAACGGAATACAACGTAGAATACGATAAATGCTGCGATTCCTAAAGGAATGATCATCCATGTATTCTTTTGCTGCCGGAAGGGGTGCAGAGAAGATTAAGTCAGTTGCTCCGGCGGAGAAACTGAATCCTGCTCTGAATCCAACTAATACAGTAATAACTGTGAAGATACCATATAATGCTGCATATACAACGTAAAGAGCTGGTGCAAGGAACATAAATCCAAATTCGAACGGCTCAGTAACACCACAAACGAATGCACAAAGAGCTGCGGAAGCTACAAGTCCGATTGCTAATTTCTTCTTGTCACTCTTAGCTGTGTGAACCATAGCAAGAGCTGCACCCGGGACACCGAACATCATACATGGGAAGAATCCAGACATATACATACCTAAATCCCATGTTACATCTGCAGATGTCTCACCTGCCCAGAAGTGCTGCAAATCACCAAGACCAATAGTATCAAACCAGAATACGTTGTTTAATGCGTGATGTAATCCAGTTGGAATCAGTAATCTGTTTAAGAATGCATAAATACCTGCACCAACAGGTCCAAGTCCAACAATACTTTCACCAATTGCAACTAATGCACCAAATAATAATGGCCAGATAAATAACAGGATTGCTGAAACAATAATAGAAACAACACCTGCAACGATTGCTACGCAACGTTTACCACTGAAGAATGATAACCAGTCAGGTAATTTTGTACCTTTGAATTTGTTGTAGCATGTTGCACCGATAATACCTGCAAGGATACCGATAAATGGGTTTGCAATTTTACCAAATGCAAGAGATTTTGTTGCATTGTCAGCGATTGCTGGCATTAATGTTGTAACTGTTCCTACGGAAAGAAGGTTTGTCATCATTAACCATGATGCTAATGCTGCAAGACCTGCTGTACCATCATTGTCGTCTGCCATTCCGACACCGACACCGATAACAAAAAGAATTGCCATGTTATCAATTAAAGCTCCACCTGCTTTTACAAGGAAGAAACCGATCATCTCAACGATACCGGTAACATCACCACCCTGCATGGTAGATGGACAAAGCGCATATCAATACCCATTAAGATACCACAGATTGGAGGACACGCAACTGGAAGCATTAAAAGCTTTTTCCTAATTTCTGCAAATACTTCATCATACTAAAAGCTCCTCCTTTTTTTATAATCCCTTTTAGTTTTATTTTATACCGTTAGAAACACGGCTAAAATACGTTTTTCATATCACAGATCCCCTGTCTGTTTATTTCTTTAAGATCAGAACTGTATCACCCGGATTGACATCAGATCCTGTCACTGCTTCCACGGTCTGATAGTCCGATGTGTTGCATACAACCATAGGTGTGATCACATCATAACCTGCTGCTTTCACTGCCTCAAGGTCAACCGAGATCAGAAGATCTCCTTTTTTCACCGCATCCCCATTTCCTTTATGGGCGGTAAAATGTTCTCCCTTTAATGCGACAGTGTCTAATCCGATATGCACAAGCAATTCCACGCCTTCTGTGGTCGTCATGCTCACTGCATGCTTCGTATCAAATAACATCTCGATCGTGCCGTCTGCCGGTGCGTATATCTTACCATCTGCCGGCTGGATTGCAACACCCTTGCCTAAGATCTCTTCTCCGAATGTCGGATCACTTACCTGACTGATTGGAACTGCCTTTCCTTTGACCGGTGCACCAATCTCAATTCCTTTGTCTTTTTTCTTCAAAAATCGAACACCTTAATCCCTCTTTTCTGTATTATGATGTACTTTAGTCTGTCATGCAGACACGCTTAATATGTATCGCAAGAAACATGATCTCCTCGCCGGATATCTGACCGCCGTACTCTTTTTTTCAATATATTCTGCAATATGTTTACTGCACTCATACTCTCCCGGATACTTGTTCTCCATCAGCTTTGCAAATTCGATCTCCTCATCTTTCAACAACTCATGCCGGTAAAGACGCTGTGCCAAAAACTTCAGATGTGTGACAAATCTCTCATAGTGGAGCGATTCCTCATCAAATTCAATGCCCATCTCCTGTTTGACCAGTTCTAAGATCCCCTGTATCATATTCGTCATTGCAAAGGTATCGTTGATCGTTGTATCGTACTCTGCATTCACAAAATGGAGTGCGATAAATCCCGCCTCATCCTCTGAAAACTTTGTTCCGAGTTTTTCATTCAAAAGATTGATCGCATATTTTCCCATCAGGTATTCCTGATGATAAAACTTCTTGATTTCCCACAGCAGTGCATTCTTCAGCTGGATTCCCTGCACCTGTCTCTGAATCGCAAAATTGATATGATCTGTCAGTGTGATATAAATACTCTGATTCAACTGTACATTCAGATTCTTTTTCGCATAGGTAATGATATCACTCGTGAGCTGCATATGCTCTAATGGAATGTTCTCTAAAATCTCCTGAAACTGCCGGGAAAGCTTCTCGTTCTCAATCCGGAAAACCTTCTCGACCCTGCTCTCATCAATCGCATCACCCGTATGTGCCTTGAATCCAATCCCCTTACCCATGATAACAACTTCCTGCTGATTCTCATCATATGCTGATATTACGTTGTTATTAATCACTTTCTGGATAACCATATGCCACCCGTTTTTATTTGATAAAAGCCTCTGTTTTACTGTGCATTCTAAAAGAAAAACCAAATTTTACAAAATCCAAGTATAGAAATGTAAAATCTGGTTTTGCCTGCTTATCAGTAACAATCCAATATTTTATTCGCTTGATTTAAGAAAATTTTAACATTCATTGTTTATTATGTCAAGTTTTATTCCTGCTTATTTTTCTTTTTTAAGCATTTACTATATATGCATCTAAAACCTATACATAATAGCCAATATCTTTTCCATCTTCTACCGGAGTTTTACAGATTCGTTTCAAAGAACGCTTTTATTGCATCACATGCTGCACCTTCGTCGTCGCCTTCTACCGTTACAGTCACAGTCTGATTTTTTTTGACTCCCATTCCCATAACTGCCATCAGTCGGGAAGCATCTACAGATTTTCCATCTTTTTCAAGTGTTACTTTGCTCTGGAAATTTTTCACTTCCTTTACAAGCATCCCTGCCGGTCTTGCATGGATTCCCAACTCGTCTTTTTACTGTGTAACTGAATGATTTCATTTTCATTTCCTCCTTAAACATTAAGCATTTAATATTTTATCTCTTACAGGCAGCACCATTGCCGGTGATACCGATAATTCATCAATTCCCATTTTTACAAATGTCTCCGTAAGCGTTAAGTCTGCCCCGAGTTTCCCCACAGATACCTGCCCAGATTCCCGCTTTGTGTGCGCTGTCAATGACCATCTGGATCATCTTGAGCACTGCTGGATGATGGGAGTCATAAAACTGGTCAAGCTTTGCATTCTGCCTGTCGATCGCGAGCGTATACTGTGTCAGGTCGTTGGTTCCAATACTGAAAAAGTCAACCTCTTTTGCCAGTTCATCTGCGATCATCACCGCTGCCGGTGTCTCGATCATAATGCCAAATTCCACATTTTTAAACGGAATGCCTTCTGAGGTCAGCTCTGCTTTTACCTCTTCCATAATCTCTTTGACTTTTTCTCACTTCCCATACCGATGCGATCATCGGGATCATAATGGAAATATTGCCGAACATGCTGGCGCGGAGCAGTGCTCTCAACTGTGTCTTGAAAATATCCGGCTGATCCAGACAGATCCTCACGGCACGGTAACCAAGCGCCGGATTGTCCTCGTGTTCGAGTCCAAAGTAATCGATCTGCTTATCTGCCCCAATATCCAGAGTACGGATAATGACTTTTTTTCCTGCCATCACTTCCGCAACCGTTTTATAGGACTGGAACTGCTCATCCTCTGTTGGGAAATGGTCACTCTGCAAATATAAAAACTCACTTCTGAAAAGTCCGATACCTGCTGCATCATTCTGTAAAACAGCGCCTAAATCTTTCACTTCGCCGATATTGGCATACAATTTTATTTCTTTGCCCTCTTTCGTGACGGTCGGCTTTCCCTTTAATTGCTGCAGTAATTCCTGACGGTTCTTTTCGTCCTGCTGCTTTTTCTCATATTCTCTTAATGTCTCCTCATCCGGATCAATGATCACGATCCCCTTGAATCCGTCCACGATCGCCATTTTTCCATTCACTTCTTTCGGAACTGCTGTGGATACCAGAGCCGGAATGTTCATCGTCCTCGCCAGGATTGCGGTATGTGAATTCGTCGAGCCATGTCGTGTCACAAAGGCAAGCACTGTCTCACGGTCTAACTGGATCGTCTCACTCGGTGCAAGATCATCTGCTTTGCTATGATATATTTTTCTTTTTCTGCTCCAGAAGTGTTCACCTTTTCTTCTTTCTGCGATAAAACACGGATCACACGCTCCGAGATGTCCTTCACATCTGCTGCACGTTCCTTCATATAATCGTCGTCCATATCTGCGAACATTCTGGCAAAGTTATCGCCAGTCGTTGCCACGGCGAACTCTGCGTTGACGGACTGTGCCTCGATGATATTCCGGACAGAATCAAGATAGTCTTCATCCTCCAACATCATCTGGTGCACTTCAAAAATGGCGCATTTGCCTCTCCTACTTCTTTGACCGCTTTGTCATAAAGTCCTTTCAGTTCTTCTGCCGCCTGATCTCTGGCTCGCCTCAAAACGTGCGATCTCTGCTTTCGCATCCTCAATCTTCACTCGTCTGACTACATTGTTTTCTTTGGAAATCTCTTTGATTTTTCCGATTGCGATTCCCCGAATGCAATCTTTCCGGTTATGTTCTGCATTTGCTCCTCCTCACCAGACAGCTGATACCATTTTGGGAATCTGCCGTCAAAATTAAAAAAGCCGAAAAAAGTTCACGCAGCCAACGGCGTCTTACTTTTCCGGTTTAGTACATTTGCATGTGAACTATCCTTAAAATATAATTTTATTATAAGTTTTCACAAAGTATTTGTCAACACAATTCTGCCAGTCTGTGTACTTTTGCTGCATCCACCACTTCATATTGATTCTTTTCCTGTATTCCTGCATAGGAGAAATCAACGTATTCATTCGAAGTTGTGATGTCTTTTTTCCATACCCGGCATGAACTGTGTACCTGATGAACTCCTGTATATGTCATTAGTTCTGTAACATTGTTCTCATTCACACCGCTTCCGGCAAAATTTCAATCTCGCTTCCATATTCCTTCTGAAGCTGTTTTAACTGTTCTCTTCCACTCCACACATCCGGTGCGCCGCCGCTCGTTAAGATTCGGTCTGCCCCAAGCCCGATCAATTGCTCAATTGTTTTCTTCTGATCTGCAACACAGTCAAAAGCCCTGTGAAACACTGCTTCCCTTCCCTGCTCATGTATCAGATAGATGACTTCTTTTGTACGTTCTGTATCTAAGGTTTGATCCTCTTTTAAAAATCCGAAAGCAATCCCGTCTGCTCCATGCTCCAGCAAAAGTTTTGTATCCAAAATCATTGTCTGATATTCCTCCGCAGAATAACAGAATCCACCACCTCTCCGGACGTACCATCGCCACAACAGGAATCTCACACTGTTCCTTCGCGCAG
>VOFB01004639.1_pt1 | contig 15437 bp, 22 predicted proteins | sample 5384141 | NCBI WGS metagenome assembly VOFB01 (sample SAMN12384721, study PRJNA508395) | human gut metagenome | isolation source: healthy gut A | host: Homo sapiens | reverse complement strand
ATATAACTAACGCAAAAAGGGCTGCTTCCTCAACGGAAACAACCCTTAATCTCATTCATACTGCAATACGAGAACTACAGCTTATTTATACTCTACGTTTTCTAGCTGCTTCTGACTTCTTCTTACGTCTTACGCTTGGCTTCTCGTAATGTTCTCTCTTACGAATTTCCTGTTGATACCGGCTTTAGCGCAGTTTCTTTTTAAATCTGCGTAAAGCACTATCTAAAGTTTCGTTTTCTTTAACGATTACATTCGACATAGCTCACACCTTTACCTCCTCCAGTTGTGTATTGTGCTGATACAACTGTGGGTATATTCATAGTACTAAAAAGCATTATACCATAAATTTTTAATTCGTCAACTATTTTTATCACTCTATCCGTCTTTTTTCATGAATCTTTTCGTGGACAGCGCTAGCACTGCCTTAACAAACCCTCATCATATGTGCTTTATCTGTGCTTTGACCGCCCACTATGATTCTAATGATAATTCCTCTTAAATCTAAGTTTCAGCATGACGGACATTTCACCACACACATATCGCAGCTGGAGACAGACAGGATTCATCAATGACCGCACAGTGATCCGTCACTTTGATTTTGGCAATCTTGCCGCCATGTCTTCACAGATACTTCGCAGTTGATACAGCTGGCCGGAACAGACCTGTTCCGCTTCTTTGCCATTCCTGCTTCTTGTTTTTTTTCAGAACAGCGAATCCACAATAATTGGCAATATTCATGGATATGGATCACCTGTTTCGACATTCACGCACGCATTTGCCGCAGGCAACACATTTTGCTTCATCTACTTCACACCATTCTCATTGATGGCAATGGCCTGGAACGGACAGAACTGACACGCAGATGCTGCAGCCGATAGCCATTTTCGCAGCTCTGTCCTTCCTGTACATGACATCCTCCATTACAAGTCACCAATGCCGAACGATAAGGAAATTTTTCTTAACAGCCATATTTATTCCTTCCCTCTCATAAGGGTATTGTCAATCGGCAGAACATAACGTCTGCTGCCATCATAACGGTACGCATCTGTAATGGCCGGCGCAGTCGGTATGGACGTGATCTCACCGATACCGATGGCACCGCAGGCAACATTTAACCCCGGTTTATCAATGACAATGGCATCGTCTTCGGTATCTCATGTGCTCTTGAAAAGTCCAATGGAACCGTATTTCTCAGCAACAGGCTTGCAGTTGCAGTTCCCATCAATCGGGATACTTCCGCACCACCGCATAACCTATGGACATCACCACGCCGCCCTCGATCTGTCCTTCGCAAGACAATGGATTGACAGCCTTGCCCACGTCATGGGCTGCAAATCATCCGGTCGATCTTACCTGTCTTCATTAAGAATGCAAACCTGCGTAGCATAACCATAGGCCATGTGAAACAGGATTCGGCATCTGCCCCAGCGGATCCGTCTTTGCAAGATAATCCCCCATAGAATTCCTGACCGATCAAATCCTTTAATGACTTATCGCTGCCCTTTGCTTCCATCAGCTTCTCACAGGCTCTCCTGCAGGCTTCACCGGTGATCATAGTCTGTCTTGAACCGGATGTCGTTCCTGAATCGGTGCGATCCATGGCTGTTGCTTCGCTCATAAACAATATCATCTCTCGTAAAGATCTGTATTCGTCTGCAGTCATCTGTACAAGTACTGTTCCAAGTCCCTGACTGATACAGGAAGCTCCTGCATAAATATGAAGCTTTGCATTCCTGCACCAGCAGACGGCACACGGCCCCAGTCCGGCAGCCCCAACACCGACACCGGCATTCTTCATCGCACAGGCGATACCCACCGGTTTGCCTGCCTGCCAGCCACCCGGCTTCATATTCTTCCTTCACAGCCTCCAGTGTCTCTACAAGACCTGTGGGATTCATCTACGATCTGCCCATTCGGAAGAACACCTCCCGGACGAATGGCATTGCGGTAACGGATCTCCCAAAAGGTGTAATACCAATCTCATCTGCCATCATATTCAGCATGCGTATACCAATGGCAAAGCACGTCTGAGTCACACCAAAGCCTCTGAAAGGCGCCCGCCGGCGGATTATTGGTATAATAAGCCCTTCCTTCGATCTCAAAATTCTCATAGGCGTATGGACCTGCTGCATGGGTGCAGGCACGTTCCAGTACCACCTGCCAAAGGAATGCAAAGCACCTGTATCAAGGAAACCACTTTCGCCTTGACTCCCATAATATGGCCTTCTTCATCACAAACCCATGGTAAAATCCATCTCAAAGTGATGACGTTTCGATGGATCAGCAGATTCCGCTCTTTGTCAGAACGGACTTTGACCGGACGTCTCGTCAGACTAAGTATCAATGCAGCAAGATGCTGAACTGTCATATCTTCCTTTGCCTCCAAACCGCCCACAAGGGCATTCTGGCACTTCACCTTGTCTGTGCCAAGCATCAGACTGCTTCATGGAATGTGCAATAAGCAGACTGGTCTGTAGAAATGATCATGACATCCCCTGTCATCATCGATATGCTTCTACTGCACATTCCTGGTTCCAAAATGCATGTTCCGTCCATGGTGTCTCAAATGATGAGGAAATTGCCATGTGCTGCCTCCATTGATGGCTTTCTTCTGCATTACCTTCGTTGACATGCTTATACGCCTGACATTGGTTGTCTCCTCGTCAGTCATTGGGTGCACCTTCCGCAGCCAGTTTTTCCTGAATATTATGGCAGCCAGTACTTCATATTCAACCTTAATGAGCTTTTGCCTTCTCTGCTGTCTCCATATCTTCTGCTGCCACAAGTGCAATGGCATCTCCCAGATAATGCGTCAATCCGCCTACCGACTGGCTGTATACTGATCATGCTCTCCAAATGGCCGATTCACCCTCTCCTGATATCTACGCCGTAAAACACAACCCCGGTAGCCGTTAAATAATCGACAAACTTCTTGCCTCGGTAATTTACTTGAGCGCCGTACCATAACATCATGCCATCCAGGATAGTAATCATCCGGATATTTGCCATAGCCCAAAGTACCTTCTCCCTCCACATCCAGTCTGTGTACCCTTGAACCAAGCAGCCAGTCATCCGCACCTGCCGCCGGAATCTTACCCGGCACGCATGATCTTTGCCGCAGCTTTACAGCCGCAATAATCTTCATAGCCGGTACAGCGGCAATAGTTATGAAGCGCATATTTAATCTCCTCTTTCCGTCCGGATCCGGATTACGTAGTCCAGAAGTCCTTGGTACACATGACCATACCCGAATACAGAAACCGCACTGAACAGCTCCGGCCTCACCGTAAGCATACGTGTAACCTCTGCTTCCCATTTACTGCCAGAACCATCTACAGTGATGATCGATCGTCCCTCCAGTCGATCTGTCTGCACCACACAGGCCTTACAGGTCTCCGTCAATAAGCACTGTACATGCCGCCAGGCCCCTGACTGCATCCGTCCTTGACAGACGTCAGGTGCATTTCATCCGCAGGAAGCGCAAAAGAGGATTGTTTTTTGATGTCGAAACCTGACATCCATTTACAAAGAAACTATACATCCTTAATCCTCAAAACTTTCCTGTTGCTCTATTGATGGTTATTTCGTCAATTTTCATAATATGTCAAAAACTATACTTACATTTTATCATATTTTGAACAAATTGCAACTTGTTTTTAACAAAAATTTTTTTAGATTATAAAAATTTTTTTTTGTTATTATATTCCATTTAAATACCTAATATTACCATTCTTAAATTTAAAATTTAAATTTATAATGGTATAAATTGAATGTAAATAAAATACAATGATGTTAATTGTTTGTCATATTTATTATTGGATGTCTCCTCTTTTTTTTGAAAATCAGCGGGTGCTGTTTCATATAACAAAAAGATGCAACAGCAAAAAAAGACATCTTTGTCTTCTGTTATTGCATCTTTTTTGTTATATCCAGACCTTCTCTGGGGTCTTATCTCGGAGTTGTGTTTTTATTGGAGGCTGACATTGTAAGCATAGATTCTCATATGTGCTTGTCAGTCCGCTGCCGTCTAACAGGTGCGTAATCATCCCATCATAAGGCACTATTGATTCTGTCCACGTCATCATCATCCAGCATTTCTGCATATTTGTCTGTATCCTTTGCCTCACAGACAGGTATCGGTTGGATCTTGTCATTATACCAGTTCAGGTATACCGTGTCACTGTAAAACTCTGGATAGATGTCTCACCAAAATTATTGCGTACAATACTGAAATCAACTACAGCACTGATATCTGTATCTTTCTCACTGGATGCATAGGTTTCGCCTGACAACAGTGCACCCATTCCGTAAAGGACGAGACAATTTCTTGTTGAACCACCGGCTTCATCTGTTACCGATATTTTTGGACGGGCTTCATCACTCTGAACCTGTCCCCAAAAATCAGATCTGCGCCGGCCTGACACAATTTCAGCCAGTGCTTTCTGATCATCTTCAATACTGTCAGATTCCACACTGCCGAAATTCAGCATAACAACAACCAGATCGGTCTCCGCTTTCATTGCAGAAATCCGTGTACAATATTTCCACAGACTGCTCATCATAATTATTCAGCGTATTCAGCACACAGGCTGCATCCGAAGCCAATTCCAGATCATTGGTTGAATTGGTGTAACCAATAAAACCGATATTCACACCGTCAATGTTCTGGGTATAATCTGTACCCGTCAGCAGTCGCTGCGGCACCCACATGCGCGCCAGACCCGCCTGATCAAGATAACCAATGGTAGAAACCAATCCTTCTGCATCACTGTCCAGTGCATGATTAGTTGCAATATTCACAAGGGAAATACCCACTGACTTCAGATTATCCGCCAATACTTCCGGTGAGTTATAACGGCCGTCTTCTGTGCTGTAGCCATAGTACTCATCTGAATGGCCATTGTACTGTCCAGCCAGAGTCGTCTTCAATGTGGCAACAGCATAATCTGATTTCTGAAACAGATCCTTTACATACTGAAAATCATTGCTGAAATCAAAACTCTCGTTCTCACTGTCATAAGCTTTCTCAAGTACCGACTGCTGACAAAGGATATCACCTGCTGCTGCAAGGTCAATGGAAGCAGAATAATCTTTATTCGCCATATTCTGAACCATATGTTCCACCGACAAACTTCCGGCATCTCCTGATGCCTTATCATTGTTTCCTGTACCGCTGCTGCCCTGATTCACAATCGATGGATTGATCTGTGATGCATAATCAGCCTTCATTGCCCTCTGAGTATTTGTCACAGAGAACGAAAAGTCCGATAAAAACACCGCCGCCACAAAACAACAAGTAATTTTTTTAATTTCTTTCATAGGCAATTAGTGAAGCTGCTTTTCCAGTTCTTCTGCACCAGCCTCAAGTGCCTGATCGATACCTGCAGGATTCTACCGCCTGCCTGAGCCACTATTCGACGGCCACCGCCGCCGCCGCCGACAAGCTTTAGCCACTGCTTTTGATCAGATTGCCGGCATGTGCCCTTCTTCATAGCGCCGTCTGTTGCCATAGCAAGAAGGCTTTTCTTACTTTGCCGCCGTTTTCAGATGCCAGAAGAATAACACCGTCACCAAGTTTAGCCTTCAGCTGATCGCCGAGGTTCATCAGTTCCTGCATATCAATATCTTTGACATGTGGCAGGAAGAAACACCCTTCACATCCTTCACCTGATTCATGACATCGCCCATGGCATCCTTTTATGCCATCTTATTCTTCAGCTGATTATTCTCCGCTGTTAATGTTCCTTTATTTCTTCATGCAGGCCCTCAATACGTTTTACAAGCTGAGCAGGATCACATTTGCAGCCTTGGCAGCTTCATGAAGTTCCTTTTCAACTTCCTTATAATACCTGCTCTGTAAGCAGGGGAAACTTCCATTGTTGCAGTATCTCCAACCTTCATCATGCCCTTAGTCATAGTTCCGACATGACCAATCTTGCCACCCTTTAACTTGATAGTAGTCTCAACAGTGAATTCTCCTTCAGATGTCTTAATAACACCCTTATCGCCTTCCTGACCACCCATAGTAGCATAGAATACAGTTTCATCTACAATAACAGTTCCCTTATCACCCTCAGATAAAGCGTCAACAACTTCTTCCTCTGTTGTAAGAACTGTAATCTCAGATTCATTAGTAAGCTTGTCATATCCGACAAATGTGCTTGTTATAGCAGGGTCAATCTCATCATATACAGTTGCATCAGCACCCATATAGTTAGTTACCTTACGTGCATTTCTTGCCTTAACTCTCTGCTCTTCCATAGCTGCATTAAATCCAGCTTCATCAATTGTAATATTCTTCTCTTCAAGGATTTCCTTAGTAAGATCAATAGGGAATCCGTAAGTATCATAGAGCTTAAATGCGTCTGCTCCTGATAATACATTCTCACCCTTAGAAGCAAGTTCAGCTTCCATATCATTAAGGATGCTTAATCCCTGGTCGATAGTCTTATTAAACTTATCTTCTTCTTCAGAGATAACCTTAGTAATAAATGTTCTCTTTTCCTCTAATTCAGGATAACCGTCCTTAGAACCTTCAATTACAGTTTCACAAAGCTTAGATAAGAACTTTCCTTCAATACCTAGAAGTCTTCCATGTCTTGCAGCTCTTCTTAAAAGTCTTCTTAAGACATATCCTCTTCCTTCGTTAGATGGCATAATTCCATCACTTACCATAAATGTTACTGAACGGATATGGTCTGTGATAACACGGATAGAGACATCCTGCTTCTCATCTTCCTTATACTTAACTCCAGCCATCTCACAAACCTTGTTGCGAAGTGCCTGTAATGTATCAACATCAAATATAGAATCAACATCCTGCACAACAACTGCAAGTCTTTCAAGTCCCATACCTGTATCAATGTTCTTCTGGATAAGGTCTGTGTAATTGCCGTGTCCGTCATTGTTAAACTGTGAGAATACATTGTTCCATACTTCCATATATCTGTCACAGTCACAGCCTACTGTACAGCCTGGCTTACCACAGCCATATTTCTCACCACGGTCATAATATATCTCAGAACATGGACCGCAAGGACCAGCGCCATGCTCCCAGAAGTTATCCTCCTTACCAAATCTGAATATTCTTTCAGGTGCAATACCGATTTCCTTATTCCATATATTAAATGCTTCATCATCATCCTGATATATGGATGGATATAATCTGTCTGGATCAAGTCCTACAGTCTCTGTTAAGAACTCCCATGACCAGTGAATAGCTTCATCCTTGAAATAATCACCAAATGAGAAGTTACCGAGCATCTCGAAGAATGTACCATGTCTTGCTGTCTTACCTACATTCTCGATATCACCTGTTCTTATACACTTCTGACAAGTTGTTACTCTTCTTCTTGGTGGAATCTCCTGTCCTGTAAAATATGGCTTAAATGGTGCCATACCTGAATTGATGATAAGCAAACTGTTATCATTATGTGGAACAAACTCCTCCACATCTTTATTCCTCCTGTTTATATGGCATCCATCCCTTTATTCCGCTCTTTTATTTTCATTGTAATGATGAAAATCCACTGCAGTATGAATTCTGCTTTCTGTGCTGCAGATTCTGATTTAAGTCATGCTTAAATAGCTACAACACAAGAAAACTGGTAAGCAAAGCCTACCAGTTTTTCTTATTATAAAAATCAAATACCGCCTTTGTCAATTTGATTATTCTGCTGCCGCGCTATTTTTCACCTTTTTGATGCTTTAAACTTCTTACCTGCTGTAAAGCCGGCTGCTGCGACTGCAATAAAGAATATGAATTTGCCAAGATATGTTACAAATGCTGTAAGCATAATTATCCGCCTCCTGTGTTCTAAATTCAATACATAAAAAAGATTATAGCACACTTAATGACGTTCCGCCAGTTCTTTGTGATATCTTTCCAGGAAACTTCTCTTTCCGCCATTAAAACCATCATATGATACAAAATCACAGATTTCATATTTCACTTCATCGGAATCCGGATTCTTGGCTGCAATAATAATCTCCGCCGCCTCTTTTCCGACTTTCTTGAGAATCTTGTCAATACCCTGATCAAAAAGGTAATTCGTATAAGAACCCTCTTTTGGATTTTCCTTGCGCTCAAGAATCGTTGCCATAACATCATCAAAACCGTCATCGGATTACGTCCGTCATAAGCCTTGCTGGCAGATTAGTATGAAGCAGCTGCGACCTGTATGGCAGGCAGCACCGATCTGCTCAACCTGGCAAGAATCGTGTCCCGGTCACAGTCAATGTCCAATGATTTCACATACTGATAATGACCGCTTGTATCACCTTTGCGCCATAGCTCCTGACGACTGCGGCTCCAGTAAGTCATCATGCCTTCGCAGTGTCTGCTCATAGGCTTCCCGCATTCATATAGGCCAGCATAGGATCTCAGCTGTTCTGAAATCCTGTACGATCACGGGGATCAGGCCGTCATCATTTAACTTGAATGCTGAAAATGGCAGACTGCTTCTGAAAAGATTAAATTTCACACTGTCTGTCTCAAGCTCTGCCTTCTTGGCATGAATATTTTCTGGCAGTGCTGCTGTCTCATTCTCATAAATCAATGCAATGGCACTGACATTGGTAATCTGCCAGCAGTTGCTTCTGGCCTTCCTTTTCTCATACCTGCAGGTTGCGATCACTTTCTGCTCACCTACTGTCTCCGCAACTTCTCAATGGTACCTGTCACAAAATATTGGACAGATTCAGTTCTTTCGCCAGCTTGAATTCATCCGCTGCCGAAAGCTTCGGTTCACTGATCACCATTCCCGCTCTGTCAGCCCCAAACGATCTGCTGCTTCTCTGATCAATGTCTGCTCTGTTGCCTCGATCCAGGCACCTGCTGCCCCTGCATAAAGCACTTTCTTAATATCCTCAAGTCTTCGGTATGGCTGCCAGATATATAACCGGCAGTCCGACTTTTCACAGATATTCCTGATTTTCTTGATCAGCATTGCCTCATCAGAAAAATCCGGACTGATGATAATCACACCGTCTGCACCGAGACGTTCATACTGAACAGCAATCTCATCATCATCACTGAAATTGATAATCGGATATATACTCTTAACTTCCATAATCTATTCTCCTCGACTCAAATTGAACATTCATGCCCCTGCACACTTCGATTGCTTCAGACAATTTTAATCGTGATTCATACAACGCTCTTCCGATAATAACCCTTCCATCGGCATATCCGTAAATGCCTCGATGTCTTTAAGGGTAACAATTCCCGCTGTAGATCACCTTCATATGCAGTTTCTGTGCAATCTCCCGTGCCTGATGATACCGGCACCATTATAAAGTCCTCTTCTGAGAATATCCGTATAAATAACATTCTATTCCCATGGCCTTCATATTGGAAGCCACCGCCATTGCATTATAATGGCTGAATTTCTTTTCGTCCTTCAGTGGCAATCAGCCCATCCTTCGCATCAATGGATACCAGAATTTTATCGCTGCCGAATAAATGGACGGCTTCCCTTATCAAAACCGGATTCTCAATTGCCTGAGTTCCGATGACAACACGATGTACTCCTATATTCATATACTGATCTATATCTTTGATAGAACGGATACCGCCGCCGACCTGCACAGGAATATGGACATTCTCAGGATCTCGCGGATCACTGTCCCATTCACGGAAGTACCGGAGTCCGCACCGTCCAGATCAACAACATGGAGGCATTCTGCCCCCTGATCCTGCCACTTTCTGGCCCATTTCCAACGGTTGGGGCGTCCATACGTGCCCCCTTGTTATCCCGTCAGGCAGCTCATTGATACATCTGCCGTCTGAAATATGAATTGCCGGATATATACGCACTGCCACACTCCTCTCTTTATAAACGTGCTGCACATTGTTATGTGCAGCACGAAGCAAATGAGACAATCCTCACCTGCTATAATGTACCTTTGTGGACAAAACATCTTTTATTCTCGGATCATAGCCTGTGGCTTCGTCCAATGCTTTTGCAAAGGATTTGAAGATAGCCTCAATGATGTGGTGATTGTTCTGTCCTGCCAGCTGACGGATATGAAGATTCATACCGCAGCTGTAAGAAATCGCATAGAAAAATTCTCTAACCATCTCCGTGTCAAATTCTCCGACCCTATCAACAGTAAAGTCGGCATCAAAACACAGATAAGGGCGTCCGGACAAATCCAGAGCGGTTAAAACAAGTGTCCGTCCATCGGCAAGGCAAATGATCCATATCTTCTGATGCCTTTCTTGTCCCCCACTGCTTTCTTGATGGCCTCGCCAAAATCAATCCCTGTGTCCTCAATGGTGTGATGGCAATCCACTTCCAGATCACCCTTCACCTGAGCGGTCAGGTCAAAAAAAACCGTGTTTTGCAAAGCTTCGAAGCATATGGTCAAAAAAACCTATACCTGTATCAATATCTGAACGGCCGGAGCCGTCCAGATTCAACGTCACTGCTATATCTGTTTCAGATGTTGTTCTTGAAATTGATGCTGTTCTATCCATCTATTTATCCTCAAAACGTACAGCTATGGAATTAGCATGAGCTGTCAGTGATTCAGCCTTGGCAAACTGAATGATATCGTCTTTCTTTGCTGCAAGTGCTTCTCTGGAATAATAGATGATGCTGGATTTCTTCACGAAATCATCCACACTCAGAGGCGAAAGAATTTGGCTGTGCCGTTCGTCGGCAGGATATGGTTCGGGCCGGCAAAATAGTCACCCAAAGGTTCGGAACTATTCTCACCGATAAAAATCGCACCTGCGTTGCGGATCTTTGTCATGACTTCGAAAGGATTGGCTGTGACAATTTCAAGATGCTCTGGTGCAATAGCATTAGCAATCTCCACTGCTTCATCAATGGATGAGGCAATCAGGATATGGCCGTAATTCTCCAGAGACTTCTCAATAATGGCTTTTCTGGAAAGCACCTGTGTAAAGTCTTCAATCTCTTTCTGCACTTCCCTGCCAGCTTCTCACTGGTTGTAACAAGGATAGCGGATGCCATCTCATCATGCTCTGCCTGTGACAAAAGATCTGCAGCCACATATCTTGGATTAGCCGTCTCATCTGCGATCACAAAGGATCTCGCTTGGTCCCGCAATAGAATCAATGCTGACATAGCCGTAAACAGCTTTCTTGGCCAGCGCCACGTAAATATTGCCAGGACCAACGATCTTGTCCACCTTAGGAACAGAAGCTGTACCAAAAGCCAGTGCTGCAATCGCCTGTGCACCGCCCACTTTGTAAATCTCATCGCGCCGGCTTCATTGGCTGCCACAAAGTACCCGGATTCACCTTGCCGTCTTTTGCCCGGGGCGTCACCATGACAATCTTCTCAACACCTGCTACCTTGGCCGGAATCACATTCATCAAGAACAGAAGACGGATAAGCAGCCTTGCCTCCCGGAACATAAACACCTGTACTCTGAAGTGGTGTCACCTTCTGTCCGAGAATCGTTCCATCCGGTGTCGTATCAAACCATCCATACTGACGCTGCTTCTCATGGTAAACACGGATATTGGTCATGGCTTTGCGGATAACTTCAATCAATGATGCATCCACAAGGGTATATGCCTCGTCAATCTCTGCCTGTGTCACACGGATATTGTCAGCGTTTAAATCGGCACCATCAAACCGCTTCGTCATCTCAAAAAGTGCTTCGTCTCCGCGTTCTCTCACATCATCAATAATTGCCTGTACCTTATCTGCATAACCTGTATAGTTATTCGGGCTTCGCTTTTAATAAATCATCCAGCAATGTTGCCACTGCATCTTCTGTCACTTTTTGTAATCTTCATTGTTCTATGCCTCCCACTGATGCTTGCTCCATACAATCTTCCTCTATTCGGCTCTCAATCCGTTCTTAGATGACCGTTTTAATATCTCTGATGAGCTTCATAATCACTCATTCTCCATCTTCATACTGACCTGATTCACAACAACTCTTGCTGAAAGCGGGCAGATTTCCTCAAGCACTTGCAGTCCGTTCTCCTTTCAAGGTTGTTCCTGTCTCCACAATATCCACAATCACTTCAGACAGCCCAACAATCGGTGCCAGTTCCACAGAGCCGTGGAGTTTGATGATCTCTACGGTCTGATGCTTCTTGTTGTAAAAATAATCCTTTGCAATATTCGGGTACTTGGACGCCACACGGATCAGCTCCTGATGTTGAAGATACTCGGCCGCTGACTTCGGACCACAGACACACATTCTGCAATTACCGAATCCCAGATCCAGCACCTCGTACAAACGGCGTCCTTCTTCCAACAATGTATCTTTGCCCACCACACCAATATCTGCTGCACCATATTCAACATATGTCGGCACATCCGATGCCTTGGCAAGAACATCTTGATCTTCAAATCTTCATTCACAAAAATCAGTTTTCTTGTATCGGGATCCTTCATCTCATCCATTGAAATCCCGATCTGCTCAAATAATGCCAGCGATTTCTTTTGCCAGACGGCCTTTAGCCAGAGCAAATGTCAAATACTTCATCTTATATCTTCCTCCATTTCCTCTGTCTCTAAAATTCAGAAACCGGCATCTTCCGGACCGAATCATCAGATATGTCTATTTTTTGTCAGTTCCTTATCCTGGTCAACATATAAAAATATGATCAATATGATAGCGTCTGCTGTGGGCCTTATAATCATCCAGAGACTTATCTGTCTCCTTCTTCATCATACTGACTGTCTGATTAATATTTCTCAGTGCATTGGCAGTGCGGATAGCTGTACTGCGATACTCCGGTTCATAAAAGCACCATCGCTGCTTCTTCATTTGTCGGAATATCAATCTTCTGTCTGGAAAGTGCCAGCATCAGCTCATCCAGCACGACGGCAAAACCCACACTGGCTGCATCCTTGCCAAACTGACCAATCAGATGGTCATAACGTCCACCCTTGACCCAACCGCATCACCGGTTCCATATGTATAACCCCTGAAAATCATCCTGTATAATAATCATACTCTGTCAACATGCCTAAATCAATAGTAATATATTTTTCAAAACCATATTCCGCAATCAGCTGACACAGTTTTTCAATCTCATCCAACGCTTTGAGTGCCTCAGCATTGCACGTCATGCTTCGAGCTTCAGCAATAATATCTCCTGAACCGAAAAAGTTCCGGCAGTTTCAAAAAGAAGCTTTGCAGTCTCATCAGACAACGTCAATTTGTCAACTAAGGCTTCCACACCAAAATAGTTCTTGCTCTCGATCAGTACCCTCAGCTGACTGACTGTCTCTTCATCCATCCCGGCTTCTGCCACCAACGCCTTAAAAATCCCTACATGGCCGATATCCAGCTGGAAATCCGTCAGACCTGATTCAAGCAGCAGATGAATAGCCAGGGCTACCACTTCTGCATCCCTTCAATGTCACGATCTCCGATCAGCTCGGCACCCAACTGGGTCGTCTCCTTCATCTTGCCCTGCAGGCTTGAATTGTTGATGAATGTATTGCCGCAGTAGGAAAAAACGAAGAGGGATCGTCTCTTCCTTAAAATACTTGGCCACAGCTCTCGCAATAGACGGTGTGATATCCGGTCTCAGAACCAGTGTAGAACCGTCTCTGTCTATGAACTTGTACATATTGCGTGACGGCACAGATCCTCTTTCTCTGTTGAAAATATCAAAAAACTCAAATGTCGGTGTCTGTATATCCTTATAACCATACAGCTTCAGAATTCTGTCAAGTTTGGCTGACAATGCATTCTTCCTGCTGCATTCTTCATTATAAATGTCTCTGACACCTTCCAGAGTATGTAATAAACTATCCATAATAGGCTCCTTTACCGCAAACGCTTTAGTCTGCTAATTTGATAATACGTGAAACTAATTATAATATACCTTTCCAAAATTGTCAAGTGATGTCATTTGGCCTGTTCAATTCAGGATCATTTTCTCCCTAAATTCAGGACTCACGTGTATCAAGATCTTTCTGAATGGCCTCCAGATAATGAATATAACATCCATTACAGAGCAGTTCATACTTCGTATCCAATTCCTCTATCTTAAAATGCTTGGCATGACCGGTTTTTGATCGATTCCAAAGACAGCCAGCTGTTCATAAGGCAGATAAAAATATCTTTCTGCTGATGTAAAAAGTATAAAATAAGAAAAGCCACACCGCCCTGAGCTTCCGAAATCCTGCATAAACACCACCTGATGCTCATGGATATTCTGTATCGGGAAATGGAGGTCCGGCATTCCTTGGCATCAAAGCAGACCGGAATACCTTGTACTGCACCGATATAATCTACCGTACTACGATGTTCAAAATAGGCCAGGGTAATCCTTCTTGTTTCCTGATCCATTCTCACCGGCGTGATCGGCGTCGGAATCTTCTGGATCAATGCCAGATGCTGTTCCCTGTATTTTCATTGGTTCGGTTGATCAGCTCTTCAAGGAGACAACCGAAGTCCTCTGGAATTCCAGGTTGCCATCAGGATATCCACTCCTTCTTAAAGCAGATTTCCTCTCCCATCACCCGTACAAAAATCGCTTAGGAAGCGGTGCGGTAAATATTTTCCCACAAATTATCAAAGGTGGCTGACATTCCGGCATTTTAGGATAGCCGCATGCAGCAGCTGACGTTTGATACCGTATTCCTTTTAAAGCCATATTCATCTCGGGCTGCCATGTTGCCTAATCACCAATGATCGGATGTCCAACATCCAGATGGGCGGATTTGATGAGTCCGGCCTGTAATTAGAGAAAACCTTCAGCAGTGTACAGTTTTTTTCCCTCTGCCAGGGGTTCATATTCCGTTTCAATATAATCCGCCTGATGTCTGGCTTCTTTTGTGATGGTTGCACCTGATTGAAGCCTCATCTTTGTGCAGATATCCATGAAGTCTGACCTTCTCAGTAACTTTCCCTGCGACAATACAGAAATAGTATTTGTGAATGGTACGATCACGAAAGCCCTCTGACAGGAAACTGCAAAGCTGCCAGTGTCTTGCCGCCGGTGATCAGTCCGCTTGTGTTGCGGTCCAGTCGATTACAGACCGACGGGTGAAGGTCACAGCATCTTTTCGTGAGCTGTCCGCTCTCCAAGAGCCACCCGATCATCATTTCATTGATGGACACATCCTCGGTGCCGCTTTCGGGACAGCACCCCGGTGCCTTGTTCATAATAATAATCTGATTATCTTCTTAAATAATCTCTGGTTTCGGCAATCGTTTTTGCCGACATATTCTCTACAACACCTTTAAATTTTACCAAAAGTTTCATCAGACAGCCAGAATGTGACCATCCCCAACATTCAACTTTTTCGCTGCCGTCTGCCTTTTGTCATTTAATGTAATGTTTTCTTTCGAAGCATCTTGTAAATAAAACTCTTCGGTGCTTCACTGAGGGTTTTCCCCAGATATTTATCCAGTCGCTGGCCGCTTTCATTCGTGCCGACGATGAGCTTTTCCTCTGTGACCCCTTCTTTCTATTAGTAGATGTG
>VOFB01003418.1_pt1 | contig 15440 bp, 32 predicted proteins | sample 5384141 | NCBI WGS metagenome assembly VOFB01 (sample SAMN12384721, study PRJNA508395) | human gut metagenome | isolation source: healthy gut A | host: Homo sapiens | reverse complement strand
GTGTCTGCTTCACGAAAAGCCTTTCGAAGGCATCAACGGTTCTGGCAAGCACAACAACTGGTCCATCGGCACCGAATCCGAGAATCTGCTCGATCCGGGCGAGACCCCTGCGGATAACCTGCAGTTCGTCGTGTTCCTCACCTCTGTCATCGAAGCGGTTGACGACTACCAGGATTTGCTGCGCATGAGCGTTGCGAGCTGCGGCAACGATCACCGTTTGGGTGCGAACGAGGCGCCTCCGGCCATCGTTATCTCCATCTTCTTGGGCGATGAGCTTACGCGCATGGTCGAGAAAAAATCGCCGACGGCAAAGACTTCCGTGCACGTGAAGCACGGCATGGACTTGGCGGGCGCCGATATGCTTCCGAAGATTCAGCAGGACAACACCGACCGCAACCGCACGAGCCCCTTTGCCTTCACGGGCAACAAGTTCGGACCAGAAGTCCATCGACTTGTTCGCCGAGTTCGGCGTGCTCACCGAGACGAGTCCGCTCCCGCTACGAGTGAAGCTGGAGAAGCTAACAAGATCATGAACATCGAGATTCGCGCCATGAAGCGCCTGGTGCGCCGCGATTACCTGCCGGACCATCAACCGCTACGCCGCCAAGCTCGCCAACGGCATCACCTCCATTAAAACGTGCTGCCGGAGGGCGACACGTCGTTCATGAAGGACAAGCTGGAGCTCGTGGCCGGCGCCGCCGAGATCAACCGCCAGCTGGAGAAGCTGCACGAGCTGCACTACGCTTCGCTGGAAGTGGCCGATCAGCAGGAGCGTGCGAACATGAACGCGCATGAGATCGTGCCGGTCATGGACGCTCTGCGCGCGGCCGTGGACGCTATGGAGATCATCGTCGAAGCGCAAGCCTGGCCGGTGCCACCTACACGAGATTCTTTTTATGCTTAAGTTAGAACTTTCGGCTTCTAACAAGCCTATGCTGCGGATCCGACAGGCACCTGCCTCTGCACTTCAAAGCTTGCCTTCGCGTAACGCAAGTACGCTCAGCCGCTTTCAGCACAGATGCAGGCACCTGTCGGATTCTCGCTGCTTTCCTTGGGCGCATCCCCGCGTTTTAATAATGCGAAAGACCTCCGTAGGGGTCTTCTCGTCTCATCTCGAGGGGGCGCTTGGAGAGGGGGGGAGGGGGCGCCCCCAAGTTAGCGAGGGATGTCAGATGATGTCGGCGTCGTTCCGCCCCTAAGCGGGGCACCGCCGGTCGGGGCACCACCGGCTGGTGCGCCGCCTCGGCACCGTCGCCGGCTGGGGCTCCGTCGCCGCCGGGTGCGCCACCCCTCGGCATCGCCCTCGGCACCGCCCGGCGGCGGGCCGGCCATGCCCTTTGTCGGACTGCTTGATGTCAGCGTTGCCGGCACCGAGCGGTGCAATAGCGATCGAAGTCCTCGGTCGCGAGATACTCGCTTAACGTGTAGCCGGCACAGGCACATGCCGATGGACACACCGTTCATGACCGTTGTATCCCCATGGGAAGCGGCCACCAGAGGTGTTTCCGCAGGCAAAAAGGCCCTTGATGGGTTCGAAGCCCTGGCCTACACCTGCTGACGCCCGGTCACAGCAGGCCGGACGTGGCCACGAGCGATCCGCCGCCTATGCGCTTGCTGCAGGGATAGCCGTAGAAGGGGCCGTCCTTGATGGGCCACATGGTCTCCGGGTCGCGGCCGAACTCGGTATCGATGCCGGCGTCATGGGCGGCGTTCCACTTCTCGATAGCGGCGGGGTGTTGGCCTTCACGCCCTCTTCCATGCCCATGTAATCGCACAACTCCTCCAAGGTGTCGGCGCAATAGAGAATTTGCCCGAGTGTCGTCGCCCTCGGCGCCCAACCCACGGCGGCGTCCATGTAGGACTTGACGTTGGCGATGGCATCCGCGTCCCATTCCTTCGGGGCAAGGTGTCCCGCCAGCTGGTTCGAACACTTCCTGCCAGTCGTTGCCCCACCAGGTAGGCGCGGTCGCCCGGCTCGCGGGCGCCGGCGCAGCCGGGAAAGCAGCGGGCCGCCGAGGCCTCGTTGCAGTAGCGCTCGCCGTACTTGTTCAGCCACAGGCATTCGACGCCCTCCATGGGGGGGACAGCGGGATGAGCATGGCTGCCCATGTCGCCGCCGGTGGCAATCTCCACCTTGGCGCCGATGCGCATGCCCATGGCGATGCCGCTGCCGTCGCGACCGGACATGGCCGCGCAGTCCTTGTACTCGCCCAGCTCGTAGTTCTCGCGGCAGATGGCGTTGTACATGGCGGAGTTGCTGCCGATGTCGCCGCAGGCCACCACGGCGTCGCCATTGTACTGGTGGTACTCACCGGTGTTGAGTCCTTGGCGATAAGGCCGGTTACCTCGGTGCCGTCCTCGTTGTGCACAGGCGCACGCCGGCCTGGCCGAACACGAACTGGGCCCCGGCGGCCTTCGCCTTGTCCTGGGAGCGCTTCACGGCGTCGGTCATGCCCACGGAGCCTCCGAACTGGCAGGTTCCCACATAGGAGGTGAAGGGGCCCTTCTTGTACTGGTACCCGTCCACCACCGGCCAGTTGAGCGGAATAGGCTCGTCTTTCTCCTGCTCGGTGTAACCGTCGATGAACCAGTCGGGGCCTCGCCGGAGCGATTGGCGAACTGGGAGATCCAGCGTCGGCTGGGCGCGGCGGCGGCGTACATCTGGTACTCGTTCATGAAGTCGACGACGGGTACTCGGAATGCCCACCCGGTCGACCTGCCAGGAGGAGTTCAAATGCCCGATGTCGTTGCCGAGCGCACTGAAGGTGTCCTCGGGCTGCATCTCCACGACCACGACCTTCTTCCCCAGCTCGCGCGACGAACCACGGCGGTGCCGGCGTAGCCCGCCCGCAGACGACGATGTCGCGTCGGTCACGCTGGCGATAGCGTCATCGGCGATCTCCGGCTCCCTCGCCAGCCAGCCGGCGCCAGGGCACCTCGCCCATGGTCTTGCCCTCGTTGCCCGTGGCGGCTGCGGCAGCCCCGGTCTCGGCCATGGCCGCGCCGCCCTGGCCGGAGCGTCGCTCTCGGCGGCAGGTGCCGGGCTGCATCCGGCGATCATGCCGGCACTGGCGGCGCCATGGCGAGTACGCCGGCCCCGGCCAGGAAAGTTGCGGCGGCTGAGCGGAATGCGCCCGCGCAGGCCGTCGTCATGATGGTTCGTCATCGTCCCATCCCTTTCCTTCGGTTTCTCAGATCTGCACGACCAGGTTCTCGCGCGATCTCGGTTCGTGGCCGCCTTTCCGGCGCGGCCGCAATCAACTATGCACGGCCCAGCGGCTCCCATCCATACCGACGAGGTGGTGAAATGGGACAAATCTCCCTCACCACGAGAAGGTGAATTTTCCATTTTCCCTGGTAGATTGCGCAAGAAAATTTCAGCCCCGCACGGGTGCACGACGTATAATGGCGAGGGGAGCCAATGGATGGAACGGGCGAGGAGGCGCGAATCATGGCTGAGACGCAAAGCAGCGATGAGGTTCGGACATGGAAGAGCGGGAGGGGAAAAAGCGGAAGATGTATGGCCGGGGCGCCGAATGTCGCCCGCGCCGACACGCGAGCCCTTTCTCGTTGTGACGCTCGATGGTGCGAAGGCGCGCGGCTGCTTGTCGGGCTCGCCGCCTTCGTTCTTGGACGAACCTGCTCATTTGCTTCGAGGGCTTCTGCGCGACACCGTAATCTATGGCGGCGGGTCGTGCGCGATCCGTTCTTCGTCGCCGCGTGCGTCCTGGCGGCGACGGGGCTCATCGCTGCAGCGCTCTGGCCCGGCCCCCCCGCAAACGGGTTGCCGAGGAAGGGGGAGGACGTCCCGCGTCGTTGGCGCCGCTTCCCCTGGCCGCCGCTGCCGTGCTCGGGGCGGCCTGCGCCGTGGGCGGGTGGCCCTCAGCGCCCTGGCCACCTCCAACGGTCCGGGCATGTGGCTTCTCGCCACGGTGCTCGGAGCGGGCGCCGGCTGTTTCATCGCCGTCTTCACCCTGGCCTGGGGATCGGTCGTCGCCGTTTTCGACATGCGGGGAGATTCTCGTGGCGCTGTGCGCGGCGCTCTGCGATGCAATGGGTTCCCTTCGTGGCTGTAGGGGTTCATGGGGGCGGTGGCCAAGGGGCGCTCGCCGGAGTGTTGCCGCTGCTGTCGTGGTGGTGCTTGCGCGGGTTCGGTGACGAGCTGTCCGAGATAGTATCCGCGGTTGCGATTCGTCCAGCGTCCACGATGCGCCCGACGGTACCCGCGGGCGCGGACGTCGGTTTCGGATCACGTGACGGCAATGGCTGTCCGGGGCGCTTTTCTGCGCCTTCACTGTCGAGTTCGTGTGGACCTGCAATGTGGTCATGACGAGCGAGCCGTTGGACGAGGGCTGTTCTGGCTCGTCTATGTTTGCGTGCTGGGGCGGCCATTCTCGTCATGGGCGTCATTTTGGGATTGATGGAGCGCTGGCGGGCCTACCGCATGGAGCTGTTCTACCGCGCTGCCTTCGCCTTGGCCGTGATGGGATCGGTGGCGCTGCCGCTGTCCTATCACCACCTGTTCTTCTCCTACGCGGTGGTGTATGTGGCCTATGCGCTCATCAGCGCTACCATGGGATTCTCGCCTGGGCCGTGGTGTTCATGCGCAAAGCTAACTCCGCGCCGGGTCATCGGCTGCGTCTTCGGGCTTCAGTTCCTGGCGCTGCCCTGCGGGTTCGCGGCGGCGAAGCTCATGCAGTGGTTACGCCGCGGGCCACATCGGCGCCGAGCTTCTGCCTTATGTGGGGTTTGCTGCCGTCACGGTGCTTGTGGTCGCCTACGTCTTCGTGCTGCCCAGGCGCACCCTGCTCCTGCTTTCCCCGCGGTTGCTGAAGCTGTCCCACGAGTCGCTGGACGACCGTTGCCGTGATGTGGCCGCCGCCTTCGGCCTCACGGACGCAGTACGAGATATTCATGCTGCTGGCCCGTGGCCGCGACGTAGGTTATATCGAGAAGACGCTGTTCATCTCTCGAAACACCGTGAACACCCATCGCAAGAACCTCTACCGCAAAGTTAGGCATCCACACCCAGCAAGGCTCCTATCCCTTATCGAGGACAGCCTAAGTTAGGGATCCTCTACACCCTTGGCGGAGGCTGGCGGCTACGGCGTGGAGGATATCGTTGCGCTGGGTGCTCGCCACGAGGCTCGCCAGGGGCGGCGGCCAGCGGCATGTTGGCGTCGCAGAGCTCGATGAGCGCGCGCCCCACCACTTCCATCACGTCGTCCAGGGGCGCCAGGGGGCACGCCGGCCGTGCAGGCAGGCCGTGGGATCCCAATCGCTGCCGGGCACGTTGTTGCCCATCTCGCTCACCAAGTCGTTGCGTTCGCGCAGGGCGGCCTCGCCCATGGGGCTTTGCCTCCGGCACGCGCAGGTAGCAGGCCAAAAGCCTCGGGCAGACGGCCCGTCTGCCAGTAGGCGAAGGCCAGCCGGTAGTACACGTAGGCGATGTCGTTCCCGGTGACGGCCACGCGCAGAGGCATCCGGGCCACGTCGATGATCCGATCGTAGTGGTCACCCTCGGCGAAGCAGGTGATGAGGTCGTTGTAGGCCGGGGCGCTCGTGGGGCCAGTTCGATGCAGGCGCGGGCCTGGGCCTCGGCCGCATCCAAATCGCCCATGTCGCGGTAGATGCGCGAGAGCGACGAGCGGGCCGCCTGACCGATGTCGAGGCGCGCACGTAGCGCACGGACGGGTCGCTTTCCACGAGGCTCGTCGAGGATAGCGGGCGAAGACGTTCTCGCAGTACAGGATGCGGCGGGCTCCGAAGGCTGGGCGAGGTCGTCGGCCACGACATCGGCCGCCGCGGTGGCGCTCGTCTCGGCCACGATATCCTCCAGCTGGGCCACGGCCAGAAGCAGCGAGTCGTCCTTCTCCTCCATGATGGCGCGGTGCGGGCCCCAGTTCGGCGTCCTGCTCGCTCATGACGTCCAAGTCGCTCACGATGTCGGCGTGCAGCATGCCGCGAATCTTCCGGCAAGGGACGTGTCCTCTGCCACGGGGGTGTAGGGAACCGACAGCTCCCACGGCCAGCGGCTCGACGGGCTGCAGGTTGCCCTGCGCCGTCGATATTGGCGGCGATGTGAGTCAGGTGCAGCATATCGAACAGCGTTGCCGGGTCGCATTCGGTGGCCGGCGCGGAGAACTGCCGCTGCGGATTTTCGCCATGGCGCCCATGGTGAGGGGATGCGGCCGAACTCCAGCGACATCACGGTGGCCCCGGCGATGGAACCCTCGCGGCCGTTCACGACGACGCGCGTCACGCCGACGGAGGTGCCGAAAGCAGCGGCGGCGATGAGGGCCGCCAGGCGCAGGGCGTAGCGGCCGCGGCGGCGGGGCGCTGGGCAGTGCATCGACCCACTGACCAGCGGCGCTGCTCCAGCGCGACTTCGGAAACACGTCGGGGGTGGGCAGCGGACGTCGGCCCCAATGGTGCTGGTGGCGGAATCGCAGGCGAAGCGGTATTCCAGGCGGAAGGGGAGCACCATGGCCTCGCAGGCGGTGGCCAGGCGCGTGGAAAGATCCCAGTTTCCGCCCCGGGTGCCCGTCGTGCCGTACTGGGTGTCCAACTTGTTGTCGCGCTCGGCGGCGGTCAGGTAATCGTTGGCGTCGTTGGCGATAGAACGCAGCACCTGCCAATCCAGCTCGCTGCAGGCGCCTTCGGTCGTGGCGCTCACATAGGCGGTGCCCTCGTCGCCTTCCAGGGCCTTGAAATGAGGGCCAAACGGTCGAGCACGGATTCGATGCGCAGGATGGTGCCGCGTTGCCGGCCGAAATCGTGCTGTCGTCGAAGATGGACCAGAACAGTCCCGTGGTGTTCCAGGCGGCGCAGCTCTACCGGATGCTCCACGGCGATGGCGCGCAGACTGGGCGCCTCGGCTTCGAGAGCAGGCGGGCGGCGTAGGCGTCGAAGCCCCGAGGACGAGGTCGGGTCGGTCGGGTCGGCCATGGACACGGGAACAGCAGGCCGTCGATGGCGTCGGGCAGGGGCGTGGCGGTGAACTCTGCCAGCGCGTCGCGGGTGGTGCGGCCCGGAGGCGGTGGCGCCGGCCGCGTTCTGGGAGCCGCCGTCTTTGGCGGAGCCTTCGGGGTTGTTGCCCTTTTTTTGCGGAAGAAGTCGAACACGGCGGAACCTTTCACCGGAGTAGTTGGATAAGTCTGCCCATTGTCCCACAGTGCGCGGCGTTTCACCGTGTCAACTTGGGAGAAAGTGCCAGACCATCACGGATTTTCAGGGGTTTTCGTCCCAATTGACTGAGCAAGGAAATTGTCAATAACAAATGAGCAGCGTGGGAAGGTCGAGAATAGCCCTTCGGCCCGTCGTCCGTCAGGCGTTGTGCAGTTTGTAGCCCATGCCCCACACGGTTTTGCAGGTAGCCGTCGGTGCCGGTGGGCTTCAGCTTGCGGCGCAAGTTCGATACGTGCACGTTCACCGTGGAGTCCTCCACCGAGTAAGGCTCGCCCCAGGCCAGCTCGAACAGCTCCTGCTTGGTGAACACCTTTTGCGGCCGGCCCATGAGCAGCTCTAGGATGTTGAACTCCGTGCGCGTGAGGCCACCTCCTTGCCGTCGACGCAAAAGACGCGTCCGTCGGGATCCAGCTCCCAGCGGCGGAAGGCGAGCAGCTGCGAGGGGCCGCCTCGCGGCACGGCGCGCCCCCGGCATGCGCGCGCTCGGCATGGTGGCGCCGCTGCACCTCGATACGGGCCTGCAGCTCGTCTAAATCGAAGGGCTTGGTCAGATAGTCGTCGGCGCCGGCTTGCAGAAGGGAGATTTGTCGGCGGCGGTGATGCGCGCCGAGATGACAATGATGGGAAGCGCGCTGTCGGCGCCGCGGATGGCGCGCACGATCTCCTCGCCGGGAAGGCCGGGCAGCATGAGGTCGGTGATGACCATCCGGGCGCTGCTCGCGCAGAAAGCATGAGGCCCTCGGTGCCCGAAGGCCTGGCGGCAGCGGTAGCCGCGACGTTCCAGATGCGCGCGCAGACCACCTCGTTGATAGAGGGGCCGTCCTCGATGATGAGTATGTCGGCAACGGTTTCCACGGGAAGCAGGATAATACGCGCGGATGCGTTGGCGTCGGCATCTTCAAACAATCTTAACGCTTCGCCAGAACTTTCTTAATTCCCCGTCCACTGAAAGTCGTTGGAAATGCGGTATAAGCGAAAAAAGGACGAGGCGATGGTGCGAGCAGGAACGCGAACGCGAACGAGAACGAGAGCGCGAGGGCAGAGGTAAGCGAGAGAAAGGGCTGGGCATGAACGTCATCGAGGCCCGCGGGCTGACCAAGGTCTATGGCGGCCGCGCGGTGCGCGATTTCTCCCATGACTGTGGCGGCGAGCGACATTTACGGCTTCGTCGGCAAAAACGGCGCCGGCAAGTCTACCGTTATGAAGATGATCTGCGGCGATGCGCTGCCCACGGCTGGCGAGGTGGTGCTGTTCAAAGCGACCGGGCCGCGACGGGGGCCGCGGGCGCTGCGGGGCCGGATGAGGGCGGCGTGCGGCGCATCGGCGTGCTGATCGAAGAGCCGGGGCTGCTTTTGAACCTGTCGGCCTACCGGAACCTCATGGCGAAGGCACTCGCCTGGGGCATCGTGGACGGCCCGGCCCGCTGCGAGGAGGTGCTCAGGCTCGTGGGGGCTCTCCTCGGTTGGCAACAAGAAGGTGCGCGGGTTCTCGCTCGGCATGAAGCAGCGGCTGGGGCTCGCCATGGCGCTGCTCGGCAGCCCCGATGTGCTGCTGTTAGACGAGCGTCAGCAGGCTCGACCCCGAGGCGACGCGCGCCATGCGCAACTCATCGTGCGCGTGAACGAAACCTCGGGCATCACGGTGGTCGTCAGCTCGCATGTGCTCGACAAACTCGATCGCATGGCCACGCTACGGGTCATCGCCGACGGGCGCATGGTGCGCAGATGACGGCCGAGGAGGTGGCCGCCGAGTCCGCAGCAGCCTGCGCGTTCGCACCGAGAATCGGCCCGGAGCGCTGGCACTTTGAAGAGGCGGTATCCGCGCCTTCAAAGCGGAGCCGGATGGGGCCATTGTTATCACGGGGACGCTACGACGATGGTGCTATCAGCCGTCTGCTTGCCGGCGCCGGTGGTGGTGCGTGAGTTGTCCCAAGACCACCGCGATCTGGAAGAGTACTTTCGTGGAACGCGGATGGAAGGGGCGCGCAGTATGTTTAACTTGCTGAAGAGCGATATCTACCGCCTCGTGCATGGCAAGATGCTGGGTGGCCGCTATCGTGCTGGTGGCCCTGTCCGTTCTGGCGGCTGGCATGATGCACTGGGTGTCCTCGCCGGAGTTTCTGCGTATGACGGCGACGGGCTTCGAGATGACCGTGAACGTCAGCGATGGGGCGACCGGCGGGGCTGGCGTCCTGGGCGAAGGGGATGCTGCCGCTGCGAATGCATCGGCGGAAGCTGCGGCTGCGGCCGGCGCCGGGGCGCGGCCTGTCGCTGGATGAGCTGGACACGCTAGGCGCTGCCGAGGCCGCCGGATCGGCCGAATCCGAAAGAGGACAGCGTGCGCGACGATGAGACGGCGAGCGATTCCGCATTCGCCTCGAGCGAGCTGTGGGATCTCGTCGCTGACAATCCCGAGGCGCTCAGCGACGCCGATTTCGAAGGAAGGTGTCCCGCGATATGCGCACTGGCCTCGCCGGCCGATATGCTGGGAGATATGGCGGTGTCGGGAGGGGCGTTGGCCATGGTCGTCTCGCTGGTGACGGCACTCTTTCTTGCCCAGGACTTCTCCATGCGCTTCGCGCGCAACTTGTGATGGATCGCCGGGGCGCGTGCGCTACTGGCGGCAGGCTGGTGCTCGTCGGTCTTCTCGCGGCCTTCTATCTGGCCGTGGGCCTTGGCCGGGAGCCGCGTCCTTCGCGGCGGCGGAAGCACTTGATGCGGGCGGCAAGCCCGTTGGGCGACCTGGCGCTCTTCCTCGGGCTGGCCTGGCTTTGGCCTTCGCCTACGGGTGCACGACGGCGGTCATCGTGTGGGCGAGCCGCAGCGCCGGGGCCGGGGTGGCCTGGGCGCTGATGGTCGCTCCGGCATCGCCGGCGCTCGCTTCGGCAGGTGCTGCTTCTGCTGGGCGGGGCGTGCCCTGGACTCGGCACTGGGAGCCGTGGATGCTCGCCTCACCATGCAGAATATGAGCAATCACGCCTCGACGCTGCTCGCGACGCCTGCTGCCGCCCATGACCATGGCGCCCCTCGCTGTGCAGAGTGCTCATCGTGGGCACCGCCGCGGTCGCCCTGCGTCGATAGCGACGTTCGGCCCGCTGAATGGAAGCGCGATTTGTAGAGAAAAGGAGCATCGTGACGCTTGCCATATGCTTCGGGGCCTGGCGCTCTGCGGGTTCGCGCTGGTGCTGCTGTACGGCCACGAACTTCGCCGCATGGCCCGCTTCCTGCGGAATCGCGACGGGCGTCCAATAGCCGCTTCACCACCTGAACTGCCCGGACCCGGGTTCGCCGATCTGGCTCGTGCGGTGAACGGCACGCTGGATGCCGCCGACCAACGCGAGCGCGAGCGCGCCGCCGAGCAGCGCCAGTTCCAGCGCGATCTGGCGAGCCTGTCCCACGACATTCGCACGCCGCTCATGGGTGCGAAGGGCTATGTCTCCCTGGACCGCCGAGGAGCCGGACGATGCTCGCCGCGCCATTACCTGCAGGCGGCCGAGGCGCGCTTGACCGATATGGAGGCCTGCTGGACGCTGTTCGCCTACGCCCGCGCCACCGATGCCGCCGCCGAGCTGGATATGCGCCCCCCTTGTCGTTCTGCCCGTGCTCGCCGATAGTAACTCACTGGCCCAGTTTCCGCTTTCGAAGAGCGCGGCTGGGCCTCTGGTGGACTTTCCCGACGAGTCCCTGGTGGTCGAGGCTGACAGCGAGGCGCTGACTCGCATGTTCGAACTTGGTGAGCAATGCCCTGCGCTATGGGACGTCCGCGCCGTCCATCGTTCAGCGGGGACCGCAGCTTGACCTTCTCAACAAGGTGCCCCGATCCCGACGGCTATCGACGTCAATCGCCTCTTCGAGCGCTTCTACCGCGCCGATGTCGCTCGCGCCCAAGGAGGCGCAGGCCTGGGCCCTTGCCGTGGTGGCCAGCCTCGCTACCGCCCAGAACATAGGGTTGAGGGCCTCTTTGGAAGGCGACAGCTCTTCTTGACCCTCGTCTTTCCCCCCCTAAGAGGCGCAGTAGGAAGAAGGGCACATCTGGATTCCAAGGGCCGCTATCTGCCCGTAATGAAAGCGGGGCTGCAACCTCACGTGAGTTGCAGCCCCGTGCCGTCCCGACCCTGCGTTGCGCTAAGTGCAGCTTTTCGCGGTAGGCGTTCATAGCCGTCTTGCGGCTCATCTTCGACGTGTCCCCTTTGAGGAAGGCGTAGAAGTTGCCCTTGTTCAGGCGGGTGACGCGGCAGGCCTCGGCGCGGGTCGCGTGTTCTTGTCGGCAGAAGATCGCCGAGCGGTGAGACAATACTTCCGTGATCTTTGCGGTCGACCCGATGCGCGAGGAGTCGGGTAGCGCCATTCGACGAGGATGCGTTTTTGAACGGGTCGCCGTCGGGCAACATGCCCAGTACACCTCCAGCGGACGCCCCGACGCACGCCAGTGTTCGACGAACTCGTCGACATCTCGGCCGCACTGGTACTCCGCGCCCGGGAGCAGGTATTCTCGTCGCGTCCGCAGATCGCAAGCAGAAGAAGCGGCGCGAATGCCTCGGGATGCGCATCCTCGGCGGCGGCGAAGAACTTCTTGCTTGTAGTGTTTAAACCGGTCAAACCTTGAGCAGCGTTTAAGTAGAGGAAATAGCGGAATGAACAGGCCATACTTCTCCTTTTCCTCCTGAAAGCCAGAAATTATTAATAGAATCAAATAATGCACTACAGCGACCCACTAATCAGAGAGAGTTCGCGATCGCCACAAATGCCCCAAGTCGTGGCGATCGGGGAAAATGTCAAAACTCTGAAGAACTGCGGCAAAAGCTAGGTCGGGCTGCGGATCCGAACGTGTGATCCGCAGCCGAGGTGGTTTTGGAACAGAACCCGTAGTCAGAGGAAGGGAAAATGTCAGGGAACTCAAAGGGCGCGGCAAATGTAGGGCCGGAACTGCAGGTTTGAGATGAAATCAACTTCCCCTGTGCGGAATGAGCAGAAGCGAATGGCGGTTCACTTCCGCTATGTTAAATTGGCGGAAGTGAATCTCGATTCCCTTCCGCAATGGTTAAAGCAACAGAGAAGCGAAATCGTGAGCAAGGGGCATCGGCGTGAGTCTGGACAGGCGTTGCGGCAGGGAGATGCGCGGCGGCCGCAGCTCCGCACGGGGTTACAGTTCCACTTCGTCGATGAGGTGGATGGGGATCTTACTGGCTGTGGATGTTCAGCTTTGCAGTAGATGTGGCGGATGTGGGTCTTTGCCGTGCCTTCCAGCGGAGATGTAGAGCTGCTGCTGGATGTGGGAGGACTTGTAGCCGCGGGCCAGGTAGTACATGACCTCGCTTTCATAGCGCGACAGCAAATGAGTGTTGGCGACGATCTCGCAGCGCTTGGCGGAAGGCGGCCCCAGGCAGCGGAGCGTGTCGTCGGCGGGCGCGGGGCGACGGCACTCCTCAGCGAAGATGGAGCGCGAAGTCCGGCCTGACGGGCGGGAGAGGGGGCAGTGGAGGCAGAGCTTGCGGTGTCGGAAGCGGCGCTTGCATCCACGATGCATCGTCCTGCGCGAAAGTCCACGGCAGTCGATTCTGCGGCGGAAACGACAGAAGATGCGGAGGCGATCTGCCCCGATCACGCCGGAGGTTTCGCCAGCTCGGCAAGAGGGCGGCCACGACGGCCTGCTCCCAGTTCGCAGGGGCCTGGGTGCGCACGTCGGCCTGCTCCGGGGGCAGAGGGACCGCGCCTTCCCGGGCACGTTCAACGCATCTGCTTTCCCCTCGTTCACCACGATGAGCGGGGCCCGCGAGGCGCTCTGTACGGCCACCTTCCTCGGTGTTACGGCCACGATGGGAGGCCATCTCGCGCTCGTCGGGCAGAAGCGCGTAGGCGAAGCATCATGGCGACCAGCACGATGAGCACGGTGCCCATCTCCCCAGACCCGTCGGCGCGCCGAGGGCGCCGGGTGAACAGGGGAAGGGTGGATCCGCCCAGAGCCGCCAGCGCCATAACGCCGCGGCCGAGGCCAGGAACACGAAGATGGGGGAGAGGCGGAAGCGCTGGGAGAGCTCCGGAAGAAGATCCACGCATAAGGCGCCTCGAAGGACATGTATCCGACGAGGCACCACCGAGGTTCCCCAGAACGACGCGCCACCGGCGGTGAGGGGATGAACACGGCCGTCACGGCGATGAACGGGATGAGCGGCCGGAAGAAGATATGCCAGCGCTCGTCGCCGCCTACAAGCGCCAGGAACGTCACCATGATGAGCACGGTGGCAGCGCACGCGGTGACGAACAGCAGCGGTCTTCCGAAGGCGCTGCCGGGCAGGATGGTCTCGATGAGTGCAATGCTGATCCCTAAAGGCCACGCCGAGGAAAAGAGTACCAACGGCAAGCGCAGCACGAAGCGCGCGTGGTTGATGAGCAGTGGCTGGAAGATGAGCTGGCGATTATCGAAATCAAGGCTTACGTGGCGACGAAGCACGAGCAGCAGGGCGATTTCCGCGAGGAATGAGCGCGCTTTGCCACGCCTCCCACGGGAAGGGGATCTGATGCAGCACCAGACCGTAGATGCCGAATCCGATGGCGATGGAGAGTGCTCCGTTGATGACGACGGAGGCTGAATCGCGGCGCGAGAAGGCGATGCCCCCAGGTTGCCAGCAGCACCGACGATCCGGCGCCGGTGAGCACGCCCGGAGGCAAGCTGCAGCGCTTCCGAGCTAAGGAGCGATCCGTCGGGCGCGAGTGAGCAGTGTCCCCGTCGAACCGAGCAGAGCGGCGATGACGAGGGTGGGCGTGGCGTGCAGCGGGCGAATGGAGCCTGGTATCGGGGAACGCTCGCGACGAGCAGCAAAGAGCCCGTACACGAGAGAATGGACACGAAATAGGCGAGAGGCAGCTGATCGTTGAAGGCCCGGCCTGAAGGCCGCTGGTTCCAAGATGCCGCCCTTGTCGAACATCGAGCTGTGGATCCAGGCCTGATGCAGGCCATAGCCGAGCGAGATGATGCTCAACTCGCCGAAGGATGCGCCTCCTTGAAGTCGATTTTGATCGTAACGCGAGGAACCTGAAACCCCATAATCCCCCTCCTGCGGGCCCGGCCTCTCGCCGGGCGGGATGACGCATTATTGCTGAGTCAGGGGATTATAGATAGCGGACGGTGCCTCGTCAACGCTCAACGCGGATCCCCCTGGCCCGTAAAAACCTCCTGTTCGGCCGCTGGCGCCGTTGCCATCGGCGTGCTCTGCGCGCTGCGGTCGGGGCCACCGCTGGTCGACGATGGCCCCGCGACGGTCGGCGACCTACTTTGGTCACCGTGATCACCACGTTGTCGTGAAGCGATCGAGAACGGTCGAGCTATCACATACCCCTTCGCGGTGTAAGCCCGCTCACGTTCTGGGACGTGGCGGCGTAGCGCCTTCGTCCTTGCAGGCCGCACATCGCCGGTGGGGACACGCCTCAGCGTTGTAACTGTTGGCGGCGAGGTAGTCGGCCACCGACTGAAACGCGTCATAGTTGTGAATGGCGTCCAGCCCGTTTTGAGTTCGCTGCGCTGGTGCCTCGGTAGGATCGCACATCGGCTGCGCTGCCCGCCGGAACGAACATCAGGTCGGAGGCATCGTCGCCTCCCACGGCGGTCCTGTCGACCACCATGAAGACCTCGTAGCTACCCAGACCGTCAGAGGAATCCGACACGCTGTCGTCGTGCACGTAGTAGAAGCCGTACTGCCGGGACAGCGATCAGCTGCGCACAGGCAGTGCCAGAACCGCGATGGCAAGAACCTTCGCCGAGAATGCTGCGTTGGTCATGGAAAGTAATCGTGGTCGCCCCGCAGTTTCGCAACGCAGCCCCATTATGGCGCGCACGGAAAGGTCAAGGGCAAACCCCAGGTGCAGCGCACAATCATCCTCGGAAGGGCGAACGTCACGAGGATGATGCCGTTTTTTCGCAAAGATGGGCCTGGTCGTATGAGCTGGGCGCCGCGATGCTTTAGAATGACGAAGAGGATAGGGAAGCGGCGTCTGCTATCGGATTGCTCGAGCGAACGAGGCGAAAAACCTTCCGCGCACCTCAGGGTTCGCGATGACGACCGCACGCGAAACGAAGAGGAAACCTGCGTCCTATCAGCATCAGGGTTTTCTTGCGCGAGTGCCAGGGACACCCTCGAGCTGCTCGCCAGCTAGGCAGAAGTTCGACCAGCTGGCGTTGGACGACTCCGAGGAATCGACAGGATGGATGGATGACGAGAACCCTACGACACCATCGACTACCCCCACCACGCGCAA
>VOFB01002801.1_pt1 | contig 15447 bp, 32 predicted proteins | sample 5384141 | NCBI WGS metagenome assembly VOFB01 (sample SAMN12384721, study PRJNA508395) | human gut metagenome | isolation source: healthy gut A | host: Homo sapiens | reverse complement strand
GAGCCAGCGCCGCCCTCCGCCGCCGCCGTCAGGGCGGACAGGTCGGCGCCCGGGTCTTTTTTTGAGTATGTCGATCGTCCCCTCGAGGACGGCGTTGCGCAGCTCCACTCCTCGCAGCGGGCCCTGAGCTCCTCCGAGCTCCGGGGCGCCTCGCGGCTCCTGGCGCGCGGGCGGCGATGTCCGAGTCGGTCATGAGGGAGAGCGCCCCTTCCTCGCGGAGCCGCCGGCGCCAGCCGGAGACGGTAGCGGGTGACGCCGGCCTCGGCGGCGGCAGGTCGGCGGCCCGCTCCCGGCCTCCAGCCGCGCGACGAGCTCCATCTTCCTGTCGAAGGAGCAAGTATACGGCCTTCTTGCGGGGCGGCGGGGCGACGCCCGCCGCCTTCGCCCATTTACAACGGCCGTGCGGCTGCAGCCGGCCAGCTCGGCCGCTCGGTCAGGCTGAACCCCGCCGCGACGGCCTCCACGGCGAGCTCCCTGGTCTCCAACGGGTACATGCGGACTCCAATCCGGACACCGGAGTGTCCAACTTTTTGTCCGCACCCCTGGACGCAAGAGAAATCAGCAGAACTAGCGGCATTCGATAAAACCGAGCGATCTGCCACCCCCTTGACGCTCATAAACGGCAATCTCGTGCAGAAATCGGCACCTTCGCCGACCGGAGGGCAAAAGAGGACAGCTCTTCGGACTATTTCGAAATGCAAAATTGCCAGCCAGAACGCGCTTGCGCTAACGTCAGCGCTGTCGTCGTAGAACTTTGTCGACCAAACCTTGTTTGCTACTGACGACGCCAAGCTTTCGGTACAAGTTGGTGCGATAGGTTTTAATCGTGTTCGGGGAAAGACACAGCTCGTCGGCAATAGCATTCAGCGTATAGCGCCTTTGATCAGAAAGCCCAGCACCTCGACCCCTCCTCTGCGAGATGATACGCCTGAGCAAACCCCTCGATGTCCGAAGAGCCCGACATCTCCGTCTTTCGCCCCTTGGGAGGAAGAACCATACGAATGACAATGAGCAACGAGCAGATAACCAAGAGCGAGGCCGCAACGAGGCCATTGGCCACACCGTCGAACTGAGAAAATGGGCCAGCGGAAGGCCAGCGGTAAGGGAGGAGTACATCACGACCACGTACAGCAGCGACAGGCGAAGAGAGCTGAAGCCCGCCAACGTCCCATTCTTGTTGCAGAACACGACGAACAGAAGCATGAACAGCAGCCAGAAAATCGTCATGGAAGCTATTTGCGCAATGCGCGAATGCGACCAATCGAGCACGAGAATAACCCCAATCAGTGCGCTCACGAGCCCCACGATGAAGAAATAGGCAGCAACGTCATCGGCTACGACTTTCGCCTTAAGCGCAACGAGCACGAACAGCATAGCCCCCTGCGACGACCGTGCTTATGCCCCATTCGGAAAGCTGGGAAGCGTCACAGTAACCATCTGCATAGCAAGAGCGAGAAGGGCGACAAGAACCAGTGATGGTAACTTTGCCTCTGCGAATCCGCGCGTAACGACTTCTCTTCGTGCCCCAGCATCTGACCAATAACGCGAGAGCAAAACCAGGGACGCTACCGTGAGGCAGCCAAAAGCAAAGGGGACAAGCGGAGCATCCGCCATTCCCAATAAGTCAATGGCTCCATAGGCGCCCCCGGCAACCAGGAGCGCCCCGGCCCCGCCTTAAGCAGCGAGAGGCCTGACCAACCGCCACAAAAGACAATCCAGCAAGCGAAGCCTATCCCATAGCGAATGCCGATAAGCAACGACGCGGCGCCCAGTTCCAGCCAATGGAAGTCGGCGATCCCTAAGCGCATCCCGCAAAGCACGGCATCGAGCACCGCCATCACTGCACAGACGATCCAGACACCCGCAGACTATTAAGGCGCCACCCCAACAGGGAAAGTGAAAGCAGAGAGAGCACGAGGGCAACGTGCCAAGCCACGACAAACGCGATTCCAAGAGAAGAATACTGCTCCGCACCCGTCCAGTATGCCAAGCGCCCGATAAGGAAATTCCAAAGCAGCAGATCCCAAGGCCAAAGCAGAGAGCAGCAACGGGACGAGATCCTTCCCCGCCTCCATACATCTATCACCCGCCTTTTCTTAGATCGAGATGCGCCGTCACCCGGCTGAAACTTACCCCAACGCCTACCACGGCACGGTCCATCATAGCCGAAAAAACCCTCGACACTCCCCCCGCAAAGATAAGCCCGGAAGCCCTAAACCCTTCGTTTCACCCCTTTTTGTACCTATTGCAAACGGCACGTTCCACCGTTTTGAGCGTACCGAACTTCCCTTCCGACGCCCTACCATGCATCCCGCGTCGTCTGCGAACAAGACGGCACAAACAACATTACAGGCTCGTGAAAGGAGACCCGCATGAAGGAGAGGGATATGGTGCATCCGACTGATCGAGAGCTTTCCAGAAGGTCATTTCTTAAAGGGACGGTGCTTGCAGGAGCAGGCGTAGGAGCCATGGGCGCTCTTGCGGCCTGCGCCCCGTCTGGCGCGAAAGACGATCTCGCCAGCACGGGCGTTGCTGCCGATTCTGTGACATGGGACAAAGAGACCGACATCGTCGTGGTAGGTTTGAGGCGCCGGCTCGGCAGCCGCCATCGAGGCGCGCAAGGCCGGTGCCGAAGTCGTCATCCTTGAGGCATCCAGCGTTGGCGGCGGCTCTACCGCTCTCAACGGTGGTCTCATCTACTTGGGCGGAACCCCTTTGCAGAAGGAGCACGGCATCGAGGACAGCGCCGAGAACTTCCTCAACTACATGATGCAGATGGCCGGCCCCTCCGCCAACGTCGACGCCCTGAAGCTTATCGCCGAGCAATCCGAGGACATTTACAACTGGTGCCCGAGCAAGGCATCGACTTCTCTGGAGAAGTCCTTGAGGCCCACCTCCCCGATTGCGCATAGGGCATCTGCTTGGGCTATACGGGCAACGAGCTCTCGCGCAGCGCAGAGTGGCCACGCCGGCTCCTCGCGGTCATGTGGCCCAGCCCGAGGGCGACCGGCATGGGATTCTTCCGTCCCCTGAAGAAGGCGGCTGTTGAAGGCTCCGGCGCCGAAGTTCTGTACGAGGCCGTTGCCACCAGCCTGATCACCGATGAGAACGGTCGAGTCATCGGCGTTTGCGCCGACTACGACGGAGGATCCAAGAACGTCAAGGCGAACAAGGCGGTCATCCTGGCGGGAGGCGGCTTTACGTCCAACGAGGAAAAGGTGCGCGACCACCTTCCCTACAAGGCCAATCCCGGCTGGCCCGTCACCAACCCCAACGAAGACGGCAGCTGCATCCAGATGGCCCAGAAGATCGGCGCCGATCTCAAGGGCATGTCGGAAACCCAGATCGGCTTCTCCGTGTACACGATCAACGACCGTGCCTGCGAAGGCATCCTGGTCGATGAAAACGGGCTGCGCTTTACCGCCGAAGACGAGTACGGTGCCTTCATTGGCAAGCGCATCGTCCAGCGAGGCGAGCACGCCTACCTCATCGTTGGCAATAATCTGAAGTCCATCATGGACGAAGCCGAGCAGACGCCCGTCGCCGAGGGCGCGACGATTCAAGAGCTCGCAGCCGCGATCAGCGTTGACGCCGATTCTCTCGCCCACACCGTCGCCACGTACAACGACATGGCCGAGGGCGGCATCGACTTCCAGTTCGGAAAGGAACCGAAGCACGTCGTCGCGCTGAACGAAGCACCCTTCTACGCCTACGATGCAAGCGCCGAGAACACGTACTATATGACCCAAGGTGGCTTGCGCGTCGATCTTGACCTTCACGTGATCGACTCCGAGGGCGCCGTTATCCCGGGCCTTTACGCTGCGGGCCTTTGCAGCAACTTGATTTTCGGCCAGTACTTCGGCAGCGGCCCGATGCTTTGGTGCTTTTTCTCGGGCCGTGCCGCAGGTACGAACGCCGCAGCCAGTAGGCTCCCCGTATCATTTCCCGGCGCCTCAAACGCGCCTTTCCCAACGCCGCCGCAGCCTCCCCTCCCGCTGCGGCGGCTTTTCTTCGTCTCGCGCGATCCCCTATTTTGACAGCCTTATTCCGCCAGTCGCTTGAAGCGCACGGTTTGCTGTTTCATGGATATCTTGCCCACTTCCCAGCCATGGGGCAGGAGCTCTTTCTTATAGTTGAGGAACGAATGATCCAAAGCGAACGCCGGCGATGGCGCCGATCTCGTCGAAGGTGAGTACCAGCTCGTCGCCTTCTTGCTCTTCCACGTATTCCCACAGTTTGTCGTACTTGCTCATGGCGATCTCTTTCCTTGGCTTTTGTCGCTTTCGTCGCCCCAGTCTAGCACGGGTGCCGCGGCCGAATCCCATTCGTAGTCATCCCGCAACCACTGCACGGACACCGCCTTTCGCGGGCTCCACGGAGCATTGCGGGGCAACGCGCAACGTTGAGCGAAATAGTTGTTGATCGACGCCGCGTCAGGGCGTATAGTGACCGAGTCAATATTTCTGTGAGGCCTTCGGGATGCACGAAGCGCCTCGCGCGATGAGGCAAAGCGGCCTGCCCGCAGCGCCGAGGCAACGCAAGCGCAGCATAAGCAAACCGGGGGCGGAGAAAACCTGGAGAACTCTTAAGAGTGCCGAAGGTGCAAGGCTTGCGCGCGGACGACTTCCGCAGGCAAGCTGAATCTCTCAGGCAAACGGACAGAGCGATGACGCGATTCTTCGGCCGCCCACGCATGAGTTCCCCGAGTTTTCTCGCGAGAAGAAGGGAATGCCGTGGAAGAGGCGCTACTTGGTATCGTTACCACCATCAACAACTACCTGTCCAGCTACATCCTGATCATCCTGCTGCTCGGCATGGGCATCTGGTTCACCGTGCGCACCAAGGCGATCCAGTTCCGCTGCTTCGGCGAAGGGCTGGCGCCGCGTATTCGGCGACTTCTCCCTGCGCGGCGGCAACCAGGGCGGCGGCATGACGTCGTTCCAGGCGCCTCCACCGCCATCGCCGCTCAGGTGGGCACCGGCAATATCGTGGGTTCCGCCGGAGCCATCCTCACCGGCGGACCCGGGGCCATCTTCTGGATGTGGATCATCGCCTTCTTCGGCATGGCCACCATCTATGCTGAGGCCGCTCTGGCCCAAGACCCGCAAGGTAGACCAGGAGGGCAATATTCACGGCGGACCGGTGTACTACATCACCACCGCGTTCCAGGGAGGCTTCGGAAAGTTCCTGGCGGGTTTCTTCGCCGTCTCTATCACCCTGGCCCTTGGATTCATGGGCTGCATGGTCCAATCCAACTCCATCGGCTCCACCATGCAGACGGCTTTCGGCATCCCCTCCTGGATGGTGGGTATCGTGCTGGTGGTCATCTGCGCCATCATCTTCCTGGGCGGTGTGCAGCGTCTTGCCTCTGTCACGGAGAAGCTGGTGCCTATTATGGCGGCTATCTTCCTGCTGGGCGGTCTGGTGGTCCTCTGCGCCCGCATCAAGTACGTCCCTTCCACCTTCGGCATGATCTTCAAGTATGCCTTCCAGCCCCAGGCCATCATCGGCGGCGGTATCGGCTACGCCCTCAAGACCGCGATCTCCCAGGGTGCCAAGCGCGGCCTCTTCTCCAATGAGGCCGGTATGGGCTCTACGCCCCACGCCCACGCCCAAGCCAACGTGGCCCACGCCCACGATCAGGGTGTCGTGGCCATGATTGGTGTGTTCATCGACACCTTCATGGTCCTCACCCCTGAACGCACTGGTCATCATTTCCACCCTTTACACCGCCGACGGCCCTCTGGCTGGCGGCTACGTGGGCGGGGTGACTGAGGTTCTGGACAAGACCAACCTGGCGCAGACCGCCTTCGGCACTGTGATGGGGGCCGGGCTGGGCGCCAAGTTCGTGGCCATCTGCCTGTTTTTCTTCGCCTTCTCCACCGTGCTGGGGTGGAACCTGTTTGGTAAGATCAATCAACGCCATGGTGGAGGAAGACAAGCGGAAGTAGCGCCATCTGCTCTGCGCGCCGAGGAATTCGCTTTCTTCTAGCAATGAACCGACGAGCGCACTCTCAACACACACAGGCAAGACCACCATTGGGGCGGGGCATTCCTGCCCTTTTTGTGCAGTAGGGCACGATCCCCCAGAGACAGAAATAAAGGGAGGTGGTTCCCTGGCTCGTTCTGACCCACTTCCATTTCATCTAAGCAACCTGATACTTGCTGAAGCAGCGTATCGATAGCGAACGCAACCCCTTCTGCATGGACACCGAGCCCTTCGCGCGAGGGGCGTACCTAGGACACCCCTGCCGACGCCCAGTTCTTCCATCGCGGGCCCGAGTTCGTTTGCAGCGGCTCACCGCCACCTTCACCATGGCATCGCGGAAGACGAGGCCGACGATGATCGGCACCCCAAAGCGCCGTCCGAGCGTCGGCAGGAAGAACAGGCAGGCGGACAGAGCGATGCAAACCGCAAGCCCTACCCTTCCCCGCAGGAGTCCCGCATCGAGGATCCCCTTCGCAGCGAGAAGAACCCGCGCAGGCGGCCGTCCTCGGTTGCATCCACACTGTAGACGGAGCGTTCCGCGAGGGCGCCCAGATTGTAGGCCAGGTAGCTCGGTGCCTCCGCGATGCGGCTTCCCTCATGAACAGGAAGACGGCCACGGCGAACAGGAGCACGACGGCGCGTCCGTTATGTTGTAGCGGGGGCGACGCCTGACTGTCGAACAGCGCCGTTGTCCCAGGCGTGTCGGCGGGGCCGAGCGAGCGCGTCGCTGCATGCAAGACGATTCCCCCAAGCGCGAGTACCGCGGCGGCCAGCACGAGGCGCCTCCCGCTGCGCTTCCCATGCGAGCGCTTCCGCATCAGTCGACCCGCGCAGGTAAGGATGGGCCGCTCGAAAGGCGGATCGCTGATCGTTCGCCCCCTATGCACGGCGACGCCTGCGGCTAACACGATGACGAACAGCAGCATCGAGACCACATGCTCTTCGGCGTAGTTCGTGTCTATTAAATCTTTCGACACGATGCGCACGGCATCGTCCAGCAGGACGCCGAGCGCGCGCCCGTTGCCGCCGAGATCGAACGATACGAGATCCCTGAAGTGCAGGATCGCGAATGCGGCAATGATGAGCGCCGTGCCCAGAGGCACCAGCAGGGCCTGCGAGCTCCGATAGGCCTCGAACGAGCAGCTCTTTTCGACGGAGGCTGCCGTATGTCGCGCAACGGCGGACAGATGGCTGCCCGGTGTCAAGTCGCGTTTCTCCACACCGCCCCCCTTCGTTGGCATTGACCAAGTTACCCGTTCATCTTATAGCGCCATGACAACAGCGAAACCGGCAGGCGGTTCTTGGGAGCGGTTCTGTAAACTATGAAGACGTGCTGAAAGTGGAGAAGTCGACGAGGGGCATGGTTTCCCAGGATGAGCCGCCTACCTGAAGAGTGTCTCAGAGAAGCAACGGAACGGACGCGGCGAGAGGGTGGAACGCGAGGCGTACGGGGTCGGCCTTCCCCTAGGCCGAGGCACTTTCGCACCTTCGCCCGCGATGCCTTCTGAGATCCTATCGCCATTAAGAGGCTGAACAGCATCCGGCGCCCTCCTTCGTGGAGGCCATGCGCATCGTGTTGCTGTGCAGCTCGTCAGGCAAGGTACCCGCTTCGTACTTCGCAACCGTCTGTTCCCCGAAGCCCAAAAAAGAGACTGAACTCGGCAGAGGACGAACCCATTAACTCTTCATCTCCTAGAAGTTCGGCGAGGCGCTCGCGGGTGAGTCCGGCGAGCGCCTCGCCGGCCGTGGCGGCGATCACGGAATCGGCCAGGTCGCGCTTGGCCTCCTGAAGGGCCACAATGCGCTCCTCGATGGTGCCCTGGCCACCACTTGTGTACACGTCCACCTCGCGGTTCTGCCCGATGCGGTGGGCGCGGTCGGTCGCCTGGTCGGTGGCGGCGGCGTTCCACCACGGGTCGGCGTGCACCACCACCGAGGCGCCCGTAAGGTTCAGGGGCCCGTGCCGCCGGCCTTCAGCGATACGAGGAAGACCGGCGTCTCGTCGTCGTTGAACTGGCTCACGAGACGCACGCGCTCGCGCTTTGGGCGGCGCCCGTTATAGCGAAATGGGCGATGCCGCGGCGGTCCAACTCGGCGGCAACCACGTCAAGATAGCTCGTGAACTGCGAGAACACGAGCACCTTTCGCCCAGCCTCCATGGCCTCGTCCACCAATTCCATAATGGCACCAAGCTTCTCGGCGCCGCCCTGTAGTTCTCGAACACGAGCGAGGGATCCAGCGCGATCTGGCGTAGGCGCGTCAGCTCAGCCAGCACCCGACACAGCACTCTTCTCGGCATCGGGAATATGCCCGCGACGATTGGCCCGCGAGGCGTTCTGACGCTTCTGGACGTTCAAATCCCGCGCAAGCGTTGCTCGGCGCCGTCGTAGAGCCGCCGCTGCTCGCGGAAAGGGGCACATAGCGGATACCCCTCGAACTTGGCGGGCAAATCGGTGAGCACGTCGGCTTTGCGGCGACGCAGCACAAACGGCTCGATGAGCGCGCGCAGCCGCGCGGCCGCCTCTTCGTCCTCGCCGATAATGCCCAGCTCGTAGCGCTCGCGGAACCGCTCGTAGCTGCCGAGGAACCCGGGCATGAGGAAGTCGAAGATGCTCCAGAGCTCCGAGAGGCGGTTCTCCACCGGCGTACCCGTGAGCGCGAACCGCAAACGGGAGCGCAGGCGCTTCACGGCGCGGGTGGTCTTGGTGGCGTGGTTCTTGATGTATTGGGCCTCGTCGAGCACCACCACCCAGGCCCCATTCGATGCGGGCGAGCGAGGCGGCGTCGATGCGCACCCGGTCGTAGGAGGCCACGACCACGCAGGCGCACCGTTCGCACGGGCCAGCAGCGCCTCGCGGTGCGCGCGAGACCCCTCCAGAGCGATCACCAGCACATCGGGCGCGAACCGGGCGAACTCGTCCCCAGTTGAACACGAGCGAGGCGGGGCAGACCACGAGCACCGGGCCGTCCAGCTGCCCCGAATCGCGCAAGCTCTTCACCAGGGCGATCATCTGCAGCGTCTTACCGAGACCCATCTCATCGGCCAGAATGCCGCCAAGCCGAGCGATGCCAGGCGCGCCAGCCAGCGGAAACCCCTACCTGGTAGGGCCGCAGCGTACCCGCGAGAGAGATGCGGGCGCCGCCACAGGCTCGCCCGGACCGTCCAGGCAGCGAAGGTAATCTTCGAAGCGCGGTCCCGCACGGCGTCGCCATATTCCCGATCCAGGTAGAACGCCTGGTAGGTCGGTAGCTCGGCGCCGCCATCCAGCAACTCGTCGGCCGACACGCCCAAGTCCCGCATCATGTCGCCGAGCGCCGCCACGTCCCCCTCGCCCAAAGCGGCGATGCGGCCGTCGCCCATGCGGTGGAAGCGCTTGCGGCGCCGGTAGGCTGAAAGCATCGCCCGCAGCTCATCGGGCGGAAGATCGCTCTCGCGCACATCCATCTGAATGAGGTTCGCCCGCAGGAAAGGCCCAATGACACCCGCGGCGGCGCTCACGATAGAGCCGATCGAACGCCGGCGTGGTAAACACCTCGCCTAGGGCGCGGAACCGCACGAGACCGCCGTAGAGCAGATCGCCGGCCAATTCGGTCTCCTGGCGCAGGGGCAGGTCATGGACCCGTCGAAGAACTGCGCGGCCACGGCCACACCCGCATCTTCCAAATCCTGGTCGCGGAAGGCCTGACTCGAAGCCGGGCGCAGCTCCGGCTCCTCGGCGGAATCGGCGGGGCTTTCCAGCACTACCTCCCGCTCGCCGTAAAACGCCTTCACCACCAGGCGGATGAGCGCGGCCTCCCTTCTTCCCCGTCACATCGAAGTAGAGAGAAGGCGAGTGTGCCCATTGGCGGGACAGCGCCTCCCAGGTCTCCGGCAACGCCTCCCAGGTCTCCTCCAGGCACGCCGCTCACCAGAAATCGTCTTGATCCCCCTGGCACCGGGCAGGCCGCCTCGCGCGCAACCAGGCAAGGCCCGCGCGTCAGCGCCCGGCGCGGGCCACGCCATCGGACAGGGCCTCCTCCAGCCCGCGCACCACGCCGTTCGGCGCCAGCTCAAAGCCCGCCGCCCTCGGCAGGGGACGAACCGCAGGCAGCGCCAGAACATCCTGGCGACAACCTTGCCGGCCGTCTCCATTGCCCTGCGCTCATCGCCCTCCCTCGCGGCCCCACCGTGCCCTGTTCGGACAGCGGCGCCTCCCATCCCCCCAAACGTAAATTCAGCGCCTCCCCATGGCGCCGAGCATGCTGGCAACCTGCCCGCAGGCGCACCTCGCGCTCCCCGCCGTGAACATCGAGCCGCCGAACAAGGCGCTCATCGGGAAACAGCCCGCCACCTCGAGCCACGGCCCGGAAGGCCCGTCAGGCTTCTCGAGGCCGATGGGCGAAGGCGAGCTTCTTTCCGTAAGAGAAATGCTCCCGCGCTGCACGCGATGGGCAAAGGCCTCGGGTCGCGCACCACATAGGTTCCCGCGAGGGCCTTCCACGGTCAGATCCATCGACCAGAAGCGCCCGTCGTAGGCAAGATGCACGGCGAGATGCACGGTGCCCGTGGCTGCGTCCACGGCGAGTGCGCCGACGCGCACGGGCGTCGCGTCGGATCGAGCCGCCAGGGCACTGCGCCAGCGCCTCGCTCGTCGTCCGACCCGGCGAAACGGCGGCAGGCCATCACCTATCTCTTCGAAAGACTTGGGTTGTGCAAAATAGGCGACCGTCAGCGCCACGCAGTGCTTGCACATGCCGTCGAAAGCGCGGCGGCAGGACAATCGCAATCGTAGTCGATAATGCGGGACTCGAAATCGGCGAACACGACATCAACGTTGAAGTAATCGGCAATGCCCGAGGCCGACGCCACCCGACCGGTGACCACCGACACGTCATCGCTGCGCCGAACGCGCCGATCCACGATAGATGCGGCATTGGCGGCAATGCCCACCCCGCGACACGGCGCGTGGGTCAGCGTATTCAGCCAGCAGTACCGCCCAACCCACCACCTCCTTTTCCCAATTACCAATGCACAAAGTCTTGAGGGGTACCACAACTCGCCCCTCACACAGCGGACGCGAGGCCTTTGCTCTCGCATTCAAAGCCACCCAGCAAAAAAAGCAGCGGATTCGCTCCCGCGTTCGCGTCATATCTTTTATCATGCGCGACTTCAAATCCAGCAATCCTGGCTAGTTTTTCGAGGTTTTCGACAAGCTCCCTCAGAGAGCCAAATGGCCCCATCTTCCTTGTTGCTGACCATTTCCCAGCGAAATTAGGCACAATACGTTACTTTCGGAGGAACCTTCAGGAGACACGTCGAAACCCTCGAAAAACTTGCCAGATTTACGCTGGCTTGCTCGCGGGAAATACGGCTCTGGGTATAAGGGGATGACGCAACAGATGGTGAACTGCTTTGTCACTCAATTCCCAACACCACCCCGAGGAGAGGTGGGCCTTTTCATCTGCCTCGCACCAACCGCCGCCACATCGGCATCCCAACGCACGTGCCTTGCCGCGCCCGCCTCGCCTGTCTCCTGACAGCGAACGCCGGCACTCTGGCCGGCTGCGCATCGAGCCACCCATCACGAGTCCGGCGAGCAGTGCGCTTCCTGCCCACAGCGATGGCCGCGCCGCCGTGGAGGCACCGGCTCGGCCAGTGCGACGGAGACGGCCTCCCTTCGCCGTGAAAGCGGACCGGGGGAGTCTGCCTGCACCGCCGCGTGGCCGGGACGGCACCCTCCCGCGACCGCACGCTGTCTGCCGACGGCGGCGCCGTCACTGGTGAGCCGCCCGGGGCTCTATGCCCTGTGCACCGGGGATATCGCCCCCTTCCGCCACCGTCCTCATAAACGCCACCGAATCCGGCCCCGCCGACGCCGTCGTAAAGCTGTGTTGCCCAACTTCGGTGACAAAACAAGCTCTTCCGCGCGTTTTGTGTCACCAGCGCTCGGCAGGTCGAACCACTGGATGAAACCCGGCGCCTACTCCCCCGCGAAGGCGCCGGTTTGGCGGTTCCAGGGCGGGCGTAGTCGCCGCCCTTGGCCACGAGTTCAGCATGCGGGCCGTCCTCCACGATGCGTCCCTGTGACAGCACGACGATGCGGTCGAGGCTCGCCACCGTGGACAGCGCGGTGGGCCACCACAATGGCGGTGCGGCCTTCCATCAGTCGCGCCAGGGCCTCCTGCACGGCGGCCTCGCTCTCGGAATCGAAGGCGCACTAGTCGCCTCGTCGAGCACGAGGATGGGACAGTCGGCGAGCATGGCGCGCGCGATGGCGATGCGCTGGCGCTGGCCGCCGGACAGCTTTTGATGCCACGCTCGCCGGTGATGGTGGCGAAGCCCTGGGGAAGCGCCTCGATGAACTCCAGCGCGTTTGCCGCCCGCGCCGCCTCGCGGATCTCCTCCATGGTGGCGTCCGGGCGCCCGTAGGCGATGTTCTCGGCAATGGTGCGGTGAAACAGCAGCGCCTCCTGGGCACATAGGCGATCTGCCGACGCAATCTCTGCTGGGTCACGTCGGCCACGTTCTGGCCGTCCACCAGAATCTCACCTTCCTGGATGTCGGCCAGGCGCAGCAGTAGCTTGGTGAGCGTGGTCTTGCCCGCCCCGCACATTCCCACCAACCCAACGCGCTGGCCGGCCGGAATGTGCAGGTTGAAAGTCGCAGAACACCTGCGTCTTCACATCGCCGTCGGTGTACCAGAAGTTGATGTCCTTGAAGTTGATGTCGCCCAGTTCCACATCGAGCGGTTGCGCGCCGGGCTTGATCGGCCACCAGGCGCGGCTCATCGAGCACCGCCGTCATGCCGCTCGCGTCGCCGAAGGCCCGGTTGATACGCTGCAGCCCCTTGTTGATGAAGTTGAACTGGTTCGTCACCGTGTAGGTGTAGGTGAACATGAGGATGACCGTGCCCGGCGTGATGCCGAACCAGGCGTTGCCGCCGGAGATGAACACCGTCACCACGGACATGATCACCACGGTTATGGCCGCCGTGGTGATGCCGGGCGAGCGAGGCCGCACGCGCTTCGAATCGCGCGCCACCACCTCGCGGTTCGCCGTGTCGAAAAGACGCCGCTCGTAGTCCCGCGCCCGTAGGTCTTCACGGCCAGAATGTTGGCCGCGTCCGACAGCTCTCCGGACAGCTGGTTCTGGGCGCTGCCGCCCTCTCGTTCAGGTGCAGGATGCGCTTGTACATAAGGTAGCTGATGACCGCATACACCGCGAAAGATGGCCATGAGCACCGCCGCATAGGCCGGCACCACCGGAAACAGAATGAGGCACGTGAAGGTGATGGAGCAGAGAATCGGCAAGAACGGAAGTTCATGGTGTTGAGAAGCTGTGTAGCCGGCCATGAACTTGGAGGTCTGGCTCACGAGCGTGCCGCCAAAGCGGTTGGAGTGAAACGACAGCGATTGGTTGCACAGGCAGTCGAAGGCCATGGTGGCAAGTCGTAGTTCACGGCGATCTGCAGCTTCCAGAGCGTGTAGTCTTGAAGCTTGCTACATGCCTGGCCGGCGACGTTGATGCCAATGAGCGCCGCGATGTAGGGGCCGAACACGTCGAACACGGCCTCGGCGAGCCACCGGCTCGGCGGCGATGCGATCAACGATGAGGCTCATCACGTAGGATTACCGTAGGTGAGAAAGCCGCAAACCCGATGGTCGAGGCAACGAGTGCCACGAACAGTCCTCAGGTGATTGCGCGTCGCCAGCCAGTAATAGTGCAAGCTGCGCATCGTAAGCGATTGCTTCTTCGACATAGCTATCCTAAAAGTTCCGTCAGGTCGCCGTTGGATAGTAGGGTGAGGTGGCGGAGTGGCGCGGCTGATGGTGGTGTAGAGGCGGCGGCGGGCGATGTCGCTTCCGGGAAGGTGCGAGCCGAGGCGTCGGGGATGACGACGCGATCCCGAACTCGAGGCCCTTCGCCAACTTCAGCGGCACCACGACGATGCCCTCATCCGGCAGGCTGTCGCCCTCGCCGAGACAACGACGCCCTGCCCGCATTGGCATCACCAGGCCGAGGGCGACCAAGGTCGCCCCTACGGGGGCTGGCCGCTCCCTGCGGTGACGCCGTCCAGCGCCTTCGCGAGGCGTTTGGCGTCGTTCTTCCAGGGAACGATCACCGCCGTAAGACCGCCGGCATCGCGTGCGACGCGCACCGCTTCCGCCAGGGCCGCCTTCCACTCGTCGGTGCCCTCGCACACCACGATCTCAGGTGCCGGGGCCTCGCGCTGCACCGAGGCCACCTCCATGGCCTCGCCCGCGGGCAGAAGGCGTGCGGAACAGGTCGGTGATGGCCGGCGTGGACCGGTAGCTCGTCATGAGGCGGCACTGCGATACGGCGCCGCGCATCTCCTCGAACACTGCCTGCATCTCGTCCCACGGCCGCCCTCGAAGATGGCCTGGCGGGTCGCCCAAAAGCAGGAAGTGCGCCCGGCGGAAGTAGCGGGCGAGCACCGCCAGCTGGCCCTGGGAATAGTCCTGGCCTCATCAATCATGACGTAGCGCGCCTCGGGATCCCCAGCCCCGTGAGCGCCATTTCAGGTAGACCCATTCCACCGAGGTCAGCCCCGCGGCCGAGCAGGCGCGCGGCCACGCGGTCGATGTCAAGCCACCCATGGCGTCCATGGCCCCAGGGCATCGGTATGCTTCTCCAAATACGTAAGAGCGAGCGTGCGGGCCTCCTCGTCGCTTTGCGGATCGAAGACCTCTCCGAACATATGCAGCTGCTCGTCCACGGAAGCGAGGCGATCTCTACCGTGCGTATCTTCCTTAACGCCGTTGAAGCGACTTCAGCTGCGTTGTTGTGGCGACTGACAGCTCCTCGGCCATGAGCGTCGCACGGTGCGGGCCGCCGGCAGGTTCGCGAACTTCGCCGACACCTTCCACCATCCCCGCCGGCGCGGCGCTGGTGCCCGTGATGTGGGCGCCCGCGGGTGTGAACCCTGGCGATGCCGGGCGGCCATGGCGTGCAGGTCAAGCGACACGTCGCTTTCACCCACGCCGCGCCCAGCGAGGAAGAAGCGGCATGAACTCCTCCCAGGTGAGGATTTCGCGGGTTGCGCTCTGCCGAGTCGGGCAGCACGCGGTCGATGTAGCGGGCCGGGCCAGTGCCCGGCGGAGATGAGGGAGACTCTGAGTCGGGTCGGGCGCCGCGATGCTGGTAGAACAGAGAATACGCGATGCGCGCTGCGCCAGGCACCGAGGTCTTGCCCGAGCCGGCGATACCCGCCGCGCAGCACCAGCTGCGTCCTCGTCCGGCGCACCACGGCACGTTCTCCTGCACGGCGCTGGATAGCGCGCGATGGCCTGCACGTGGGCCGAGCGCGCCCGCAGAGAAAAGCGACGCGAGCAGCAGCTTTGTCCCTCGATGGCCACGTCCCGAGTCCGAAAGTGCAGGTGATGAGTAGCGGCCTTCTCATGATTTCCCTGAACCGGCGGCGCGGCCGCAGAGTCCACACGTGGATGTGGTGCGCCCG
>VOFB01004248.1_pt1 | contig 15464 bp, 20 predicted proteins | sample 5384141 | NCBI WGS metagenome assembly VOFB01 (sample SAMN12384721, study PRJNA508395) | human gut metagenome | isolation source: healthy gut A | host: Homo sapiens | reverse complement strand
CAAAGCACATAAGAAGGGGAAGTGGAATTATGATGGATCTGGCGATGAACTTTGATACAGACGAATGTTTAGTAACAGCAATGTTTGATAAAGGGAACAGAAATGACACAATGGAAGCAATCGACCATATCATTCCATTCCTGAAAGGGGATGCGGACATGATCAGGCTTGTCTGCAATACCCTAAGAAAGCTGTTCTGCATGAGTGATGAAGGATATGAGACTTTTCTTATGGACTTGGAAGATTATAAATCGGAACTGGAAGAGGGGGAATGAATTCAAGCCAGAGTGCAGTATAGCAGGTGAAAGATGAGAAGCGAAGAAAAAGTGTCAGCATTGAGAAGTGTTAACAGGTATATATTGGAAGAATTCAGCCAGGGAAACTCTGGCTGATATAAAAACACATCTGCAGAAACAGTGACTGAAGAAATTTTGAGTAGTGGAATTGGGAAGAAGTATTTAGATACTATAATAAAGAGATTAGCTGGCTTGTATACTGACAGAGAGGACATAGTAAACAGATTTGCGTTATTATCAGGGATTGTAGGAGATTCCGAAGAGCTTTTTGTTCAGATGATGAAACAATAGATTGGTACAGGAAATATATGGAACAAAAGTTAATAAAGGGATTTGTTGCGTTTTCTGCTATAATAATCTGCCAGCAAAGAATGTGTTGTCTGAATATGTTTGTGATTATAAGAAACGAGCAGGGTTATTTCAAAGATCAGCAGATTTAGAGTAGTTCTTTTTTTCTGAGAGAAAATTAAAAATCGTTTTTGGTTCTTCTGGAGAGTGATTATAGCGTTTGGGAAACATCCGAGAAACCATTACCTCAGAGTGTCGTAAAGTTCTTTATCAAAGAGGGCTTTGAGATGCCCTTTCTTTTTTTATCCAAATCTTTCCTCTTGTTTACATATATAAACCTAAGAAAAATTGACGTTTAAATATTACAAGTGTAATATTTAAGGAAATATGAAAAAGGAGAAATAAAACTATATGAGAAAAAAGAAAAAAAAAACACACGAAGATTATTACAAAAATAGTTTTATTTAGCGGTATATTGATTGGTGGTGGAATCGGTATTGTAACAATAATGAATCGTAATGTTCCTGAAAAAGACTAATGGAATATATGAAATATATTGAAAAAGGGGAATATGAGCAAATGTATGCCATGCTGGATCAGAAAAAAAGCAGCATGAACAGTAAGGAAGAATTTATAGAACGAAATTCTAAAATATATGAAGGCATTGAGATGTCTGATCTGTCCATAACCGATATTACAGCAAAAAGAAAAGAAAACGGAAATGCGGCAGTTTCCTATACAACAAATATGCAGACTGCTGCAGGAAATGTAGAATTTACCAACAATGCGGTATTTTCACATAACTGGACAGGATATCATTTAATCTGGCAGGATCAGTTGATTTTTCCAGAGTTATCTGCAACGGATAAAGTTCAGGTAACGTTAGAAGAGGCAAAAAGAGGAAATATTTTAGACAGAAATGGTCGCCAGCTGGCTGGAGAGGGAACTGCATCTTCGGTAGGAATTGTTCCGGGCAGGATGGAGAACAGAGAAGATACAATAAAAAACTGGCAGAGTATCTTGGAATTGGAGCAGACGAAATTGAGGATAAGTTAAAAGCCGATTGGGTAAAAGCAGATTCTTTTGTACCAGTAGCAACAATTCCTAAAATACAAGAGGTCGATCTTCTGACAGTGAATCCGGATGAAACTGTTCTGGAAGAAAAGAAAAGCAGGACACATTATTGAAGATTCCAGGTATTATGTTATCTGATGTAAAAGTACGAACTTATTATCTAAAAGAAGCTGCCTCTCATCTGGTAGGGTATGTACAGGCGGTTACAGCCGAGGATTTGCAGGAACATAAAGGGGAAGGGTATCGTACAAACAGTGTGATTGGAAAGACGGGACTGGAAACGCTTTATGAAAAAGAACTAAAAGGAACAGATGGGTGTGAAATCTGTATTGTAGATGCAAATGGAAATAAAAAAAGTGTTATTGCATATGAGCCTAGAAAAGATGGAGAAGATATCCATACTACGATTGATGGCGATCTTCAAAGTACTCTTTATGAACAATTTAAAGAAGACAGAGGATGTTCTGTGGCTTTGAATCCTTATACAGGGGAAGTATTGGCGTTGGTAAGTACGCCATCTTATGATAATAATGATTTTGTACGTGGAATGGACAACAGCCAGTGGAGTGCATTAAATGAAAATGAAGACAGGCCTTTATACAACCGCTTTCGCCAGACATGGTGTCCTGGCTCAACTTTTAAACCTGTAATTGCTGCAATTGGATTAAAAGTGGGGGCATTTACTGCAAATGACGATTTTGGAAATGAGGGTCTGGCGTGGCAGAAAGATTCCTCGTGGGGAGATTATACAGTGACTACACTTCATGATTATGAACCTGTGATCTTGAAAAATGCGCTTATTTATTCAGATAATATTTATTTTGCAAAAGCAGCATTAAAAATTGGTGCGGATCAACTGATGCAGTCTCTAAATCAAATAGGATTTAATCAGGAACTTCCATTTGATATTAAAATGTCAGAGTCCCAATATTCTAATATGGACAAGATAGAAACAGAAATCCAGCTTGCTGACAGTGGGTATGGACAGGGACAGATTCTGGTAAATCCTTTGCATCTTGCAAGCATTTATACGGCTTTTCTAAATGATGGAAATATGATAAAGCCATATCTTCACGCGGATGGTGGAAGCACTTCCGGTGAAATCTGGATAAAAGATGCTTTTTCACCACAAATTGTTTCGGAGGTTATGGAGGGGTTAGAGGGTGTAGTGAATAACCCGGAAGGAACTGGTTATGGAGCATGCCGGGAAGACATTAGATTAGCAGGAAAAACCGGAACAGCGGAACTGAAAGCTACAAAAGAAGATACATCTGGAACAGAAATTGGCTGGTTTACAGTTTTTTACTACAGATAGAGATACAGAGAATCCTATTTTGCTCATCAGTATGGTAGAGAATGTGAAAGATATTGGAGGAAGCGGTTATGTGGTGGAAAAGGATAAGGCGATACTGGATGAATATCTCGGTAATGAATAATTTTACCTTTAAATATTACAAATGTAAGAGGAAAAATGATATGAAAAAATTTGGAAAATATTTTGGGGAGTTATTTTTTCTTGCTGTCTGTAGTGGATGTGGCATAAAGAAAGAGCAGAAAAAGACAATTGAAGATACGAAAGAAAAAATTTACAGAGAGTGTGAAATGCTGGCAGAAGACTATCAGAGCATATATGAGAATGCTGCGAAAGAAAATGCACTATATGAGCTGAGTACAATACAAAAAAGTATGGATTATTTTGGAAAATATGGATATGCAGTAATTGATTCCTACAATCAGCTGGATATGGTTCAAAGTATTAAAGTAGATGATTTTTTTGAAAAAAGCAGAAAAAGAGAAAAATGGAAAAACTACTATATTTCAAGTTATAGCAGGAGATCATTTTATCCGGTATGATCTGAAAACCAAACAGGGGAAAATAGACGTTGAAGTAAGCTCTTTTAAATGGAAAGAGGACACTTGGCAGGAAACATATTATCATGAGTTTAGAGCTAATTCATGGAAATATACAGAAAACGGGCATTTCTTTATAGAAGAATATCATCCGGCAGGATATGATGGACCGTCTGGATATCGGGACTTTCGGGTAGCACCGTTAAATAAAAAATGTCGGGAGTTGAATCGAAAATATATACTTCCTTTTGGATATACACTTAATAAATTGTTTACTTCTAATTGGAGTGAAAAAATTATGATGGAATAAATTTTTATGATGTTTTTGACCGTTTACTTTCAATGGAAGAAAAAACTGATGAATTTAAGGAAGGAAAGACTTATGAAATCCCAAAAGAATCATTTGAAACGATATTTCAAAAATATTTTAATATAAGCGCAGAGATACTGCAGACAGGAACGGTATTTCACACAGAAATACAGACATATCGGTATCGAACCAGAGGAATCGTATATGATTTTGCTCCCACACCATATATTCCATATCCGGAAGTTGTTTCCTACATAGAAAATCAAGATGGAACAATAACACTGGAAGTAAATGCGGTATGGCCACAAAAAGAATTAGATCAGGCGTTTTGTCATAGCGTAACCATTCGGCTGTTAGATAAAGATAGATTTCAATATGTATCCAATTATGTATCAAGGTCAGAAATAGAGGTTACCTGGTATACAGAAAGATTATCAGACGAAAAGTGGGAGGAATGTTATGGAGATAATTGATATGATTACAAAAGAAAACTGAAAAAGATGATGAGCGTTTTATTTATTTCGGGATGCTTTTTCATAGGAAATACAAAATGTAAAGTGGCTGATTTAGAATATATTTCACAGGAAACTGCGAATTATGCTGTACAAGAAAGAGGATATGATTTGCCAGTAGATGAAGTCGTGAAAGAAGAAGCTATTGAAGATTGTAAGAATGTTATGAATCAGATGAAAGTCATTTATCAAAAGGCGGATAAAGGGACTTCATCGAATATAGTAGTTTCTGAGACAGTAATGGAAGAAATGCAGGAAGTATTAAAGGAAAAAAATGTCCCCGTTATTACATCAGCACCGTATTCAAATATGGCTAATTATTCTAAAATGGAAGAATTTCTTTTCAGGGCAGAACAGGATCTGACAGGAGATATCGTCTTATATAGGATTAACAGGGATGGTGGGATAGAAAGACTCAAATTCAATTATGATGGGACAGATATGTATTTGCTGGCTGTGAAAGCTGTTTGGGGTATGAACGACAATCCATCTATTGTATATGTTTCGTATACAAGGATAGAAGAATGGAAATATACAGAAAAAGGCTGGTTTGGTTATACGCTATGTGTTCCAAAGTATCCGGAAGTATCAGAAGCGGTTGATGGCAGTTCTATGATAAGAATTAAACCTTTAAGTGATGAATGCCGGGAAGTTTCGAAGAAGTGTGTGTATTTGCTTGGATATCAGGGGAATAATCTTTTATGTTCTGATTGGGATAGATCTGATATGGAAGGGTTAGATTATAATGGTTTATATGAATATTTATATCGAATGAAATACGGGGAGAGATATGAGTTTTCAGGTAACTCAAGTGGAATTCCGGCAGAAGAGTTTGAAAATCTGATAATGGAGTTTTTGCCGATAACAGCGGAGCAAATTAAAAATGGGCAGTATTTGATTCGGAACATCAAACTTATGACTGGGAACGATTAGGCTGTTTAAATTATAGCCCTACTCATTTTGGAACATCTTTACCGGAGGTCGTTGAAATAAGAGATAGCGGAGAGGGAAACAATGTGCTGGTTGTTGATGCTGTATGTGATACATTTATATGTAATGATGCCGTTATTACAAGTGAGCTGACTGTTAAGTTCAACGATGATAAGAGTTTTAAATATATGGGGAATAAAATTCTGAATAATGGTACGAAATAAGTTCCCAAATATCAATATAGAATAAAAAAAGAAAGAACTGATAACAACTATCAGCCCTTTCATATTTGTTAATTCCATATATGTAATTTTTTAAGATATCAGAAGTGATTTCAAATGCTTTTTTGCCAGTTGCATTAGAATCACTTTGGATATTGGTTGCAAAATAATAGCTGTTATCGGAAGTTTCTACATATCCGATAAACCAGCCGTTGATATCCTGTCCGTTGACACGACCGGTTCCAGTTTTTCCGTAGAAATTACCATTAGGTGTACTGGCAATTTTTATAGCATTTTTAACAGAAAATACATTTTGGAAATTTAGATGGAATTCATTTGTGTTAAATTTTTTTAATAATGTTACTTGCTCTAAAGGCGAGATTTTTAATGAAAAATCGGACCAGTATAAATCCAGATTTGAACTGGTTGTCTGGTTTCCATATTCTATTTTATTCAAAAATTCCTGGACTCTGTTAATTCCGAGCTGCGAATCAATTGCCTGGAAATACCAGTTAACGGAATTTTGCATAGCAGAGTTTAAATCCTGATCAGCTTCCCAGGATGGAAAAGGAAAGGCATCACCATTCCATGTCATGGAAGAGTGTTCTGGTGTGATGATTCCGGATTCCAACCCTAATAATGCATCGTATATTTTGTAGGTAGACTCTGGCGGAATACGTTTGGTGGCTTCTTCAAGATTGTATATTTTCCAGGAATCCAAATTATTGTCATACAAAACAAATGATCCATCATATGTTCCAAATGTTTCGGATATATCTAACAGGGAGATATTTTTGTCTGTATCACTAAAATGATATACGCTTTGAGTAGAGGCATCAACGGATAAAATGGGTGTACATCCAATAAAACAGCACTAATGACCAGATAAATTATCAATGCTCTCATTTTTTGATAAAGAGTTTCTTTCCTAAAAACGGCGATGTTGAGAATACGTCGTTTCATCTGCCTGAAATTTCCGGACATTCCAACTGCCAGTGGAGAGGAAAAAGAGGATATTTTTCTGCAAAATTAATCAGTGTAGTTCCATAAGCTTGGTATTCATCAGCAGAAATCATCTGCAATACAGCAGAATCACAGGCTATTTCACGGTCACAGAGAATTTCTTTTAAAGTGTACCAAACAAAAGGGTTAAACCAGTAGAGTATATTACTTATGACCATGAGGAAGCCAATAAATGTATCTTTGTGACGGTAATGCTGTAATTCGTGTAGCAGCATAAAACGCATATCATCAGGATTCAGTTCGGAAATTAAATGGATGGGAATGTAAATTCTGGGATGTATTATTCCGATTAAAACTGGTGATTTTAAAAATGCAGTACTGTAGACTGATACTGGGTGAGAGATTTTAAGTTCCTTTAAACAATTGTAATAAATAGTTTTTACCTGCTGATTTTGAAGCGGGAGAGCAGATCTTTTTATGGAACGTACATAGTTTAATGAATGAAGGGTGAGGACTGACATAATCATAACACCCGTTATCCATATTAGAAAGAGTATGGTATTCAAGCCTCCAGAAAATTGACTACTGATGGAAACTGAAAAATCATTCACCTGGTTTAACAAAATATTTTGTGTATTACTGGTAAGTTCGGATAGCGTGTCGGTACCAGAGTTAAGTCCTGAGTCAGTTTGAAAAAAATGTAACCATGAAAAAAGTTGTGAGCCATGAATCTGTACAGGAAAAAATGGCACGGCAAGTAGTAAAAATAAAAGAAAACAGAGATGGTACTGTGTAGCCGCAGATAAATATTTTTTCAGAAGTTTTTTTGTTCCGATTATTACAAGTGTAAAAATACATATGAAGATATTACTGATTAAAAAGTGGATGATCCAGTTGCTCATTCAAAACCTCCTATTTCTGATGTTTTGATAATAAATGGCGTAAGTTATCAATTTCTGTTGAAGAGAGCTTATCGTCTTCAAGGTAAGAAGTCAGCATAGAAGAAAGATTTCCATTATAATATCGCTTTAAAAAGAATTGCTTTCCTGGCGTATATATTCATCTTCTTGGACTAATGGAGTATAGACAAATACCCGGCTTTGTTTTTCGTAGGAAAGAGCTTTTTGGAAACAAGTCTCTTGATAAGAGTTTGAATTGTTTTTGGACTCCAGCTGGTAGTTAGAGTAAGTTTTTCTGTAATTTCATTTGTATTGATGGGAGCATATTTCCATACAATTTTCATAACTTCAAATTCGGCTTCTGAAATCTGGGGTAGTGACATAATAAAATCCTCCTGCTAAATCCTACATATGTAATAAATATATTATATTACTTGTAGAAGAAAAAAGTCAAATGGCAGATGATATATAGAATATAAAATTAATAATGTAGAGGCAATAAAGGTGAAAAAGATAGAAATTATTGAGAGAATCACAGATGCTAATGGAAGCATAAGTGAAAACATATTGACTAGCTGGGAACATAAAAACCAATTCATACCGGAAATTATAAGGTTTGGAGAATTAAAAATATATCTACAGGAACAAATTGTTAAAAAGAATGATAGTGATGTTCATCTTTCAAAATATGAATATGATATTTTACTTTTTTTAGCGAAAAGTCCAGGTAGAATATTTGGAAAAGAAATGGTTTATGATCTGGTGTGGAATGAACCTTATTCCGGTGATTATAATGTGGTTATGCGACATATCTGCAATATCAGAGAAAAAATAGAAGATGATCCTGGACAACCATTATATATACAAACAGTACGAGGTGTAGGATATCGGTTTAACGGGAATTTAGGCAGCGAGTGAAATCGCTGCCTATTATTATGGTTTTACAAAGAAGGGAGTTGGTTATGAGAAGATCTTTGTATTTCAGGAGCATCCTGTTTGAGATATTTGGACAGATTTTGATGTATCAATTCCAACTCTTTTATTTCTTGCTTAAAGAAACGTATTGAGTATTTAGTGATTCCTTTCTGGAAATAAGATCTGCAATTTGCTCTTGTAACTTATCGGAATTAAGATGCTTCAGATCCATGCCATTTTCCTGTAAAATATGTTCAGCACCAGCGAAAAGAATAATTTGAGATTCATATTTACGGAAATAACGATCCGGATCTTTGGAACTTTTATAATGGTCATCGTAAATTTTATTTTTCTGATATTGTTTGGCATATTTTAGCATTTCTCGAAGATGACGTATCTGAGACTCGAGAGAAACAACAGAGGTATTTACCTCTTTTTGCTGCATATGTAACAAGGCTATGCGGTCTTCAAGTTCTGAAAAATTATGTAGATTATGTGTGAGCATCTTGTTATATTCAGCAGAGACAATTTTTAAATTTTCCTTATTTGCCCATTTCTGAAGTCCAATGTTTCCTGCTATATTGGGAGTGTTGGTGTCTATTAACTTATTACGAACAGAAATTCAAATAAAATTGTACGGGATGAATTCTGGTACGTTTGCTCATTGAAATCCTCCAATTCGTTTTTTTCTATAAAAAAGAGTACAAAAAAACTGTCTAACCAGTTCGGCTATGACAGTTATGGTACTTGGTTTTTGTTGGTTTGGACAGATGTATCTGTAAGTTATTTTAACAGGACTGGGTGAAAGCGTCAAATTAAGAAATTATAAAATATGAGAGGGCCAGGGATACTCCCTGATATATTTTGGTAGAATGAACCGGAAAGGGAATTTGACAAAATGAGCCAGTTGTCATGACACTGGCAGTGCTTGCTTCTTTTTGGGGTGTAGCCTGCAAAGCAGGCTATGCAAAAGCTATAAAACATAAATGGAACTGTGAGAAGTGGTTGAGAATATAATCCTGATAGCGTATAATCAGAGCAAGAAATCGTAAGTGAGGGATAAATTTGAAACGTGAGGAAATTTTTCAATATGTGAAAGAGCAATATGGAACGGAACCGGAATATTTATGGAAAAAAGATCCTGATTCTGCGGTGCTTCGACATAAAAATGGAAAATGGTATGCTATAATTATGGCAGTGGAAAAGAAAACACTGGGATTAGAAGAAGATGGAAAAATTAATATCCTGGATGTAAAATGTGACCCTGATCTGGTTGGGATGATTATTCAAACGTATGGATTTTTACCTGGGTATCATATGAATAAACGGCACTGGATTACGATTCTTCTGGATGATTCTGTCAGTGAAGCTAAGACGCTGGATTTTCTGGATATGAGTTATGATTTAATTGACAGTGGGAAGTAATTAAAAAGGAAGCCTTTCAGAAAAATCTCTGATCGGCTCCCAGGTATTCATTCTGGATATGTATAAGTTGGTCTTTGCAACAGGATATTTTCCCAATCTCGTTCATGGCGCAGCACTCGGAGAATATGAATCTCTTTTGTTTCTTCCATTATAATATAAAAAATAATAGATGGCGGAAAAGATCTTTTATGTATGGAATATCCTCTGTATAGAATTTGAGTTCGGGGAAAGGCAGTACTGAACTGGCCTAAATTCTGCATTTGTTCTTTCAGATCAGATTGAAAACGGTCAGCACGTTGCTGGCCGTTTTCTTCTTCAATATAATCTGCAATGTCTGTGACATCGTAAATTGCTTCCCAGGTTAAAATAATTTTATATTCTTGCATTTCTTCGTGCATCCCTTAATTCTGTGATTTTGTGAAAAGCATCTTCCAGTGGCAATTCACGACCAGCTTCCATATCATCAATTCCCCGGTCTAACATGCGGAGAAGATGATTGTTTTCCTGGCTTTTATCGGTTGTAGGGATTTTTTTTGTTAATTCCATGAAATCACTCCAATCATACGGTTTATAAATAGTGTATGTTGTTCGGAAGTATCTATCCATAGTTTAGCATATAATTGGAGGCAATACAATTAAATTATTTTGCAGGAGCGTCCGTCAGACCAAGAAGATATTCGCAGGAAACATTAAATACTTCGGCCAGTGCGACAACTTCGTAGTCGGGAACGAAACGTGTGCCTTGTTCAATTCGCAGGATTGCCAGATCATTAAAATCATATCCTGCAAGTTGTAATTTGGCAGCGAGTGTTTTCTGAGTAAGATTATGAGCCTTTCGTAATTCTTTTTACCCGTTGTCCTATTCTGTTTTTACTGTTCGTTTTTTATCCCAATAAATAATCATTCTGATCCTCAAAAGTTTCTAAAGATGAAGTATTATTATTGATTTTAGGGAAAAATATTGTTACTATACTTCTAAAGATGAAGTTTTTGGAAAGTTTATTTGATTTTTGAAATAAGAAAATGATAATGCTGCCTGTAATGAGAAATAATTCTAATGAGAGGTGGAAAGAAGATGAATGAATTTTATGAAGCAGTATCGAATTTATTTGAGGAATTGCGCTGTGACTCCGGAGAAAGAGAATATACAGTACAGCCGGAAGAATGGAAAGAAGCAGAGAAGAATTTGAAACAAATACAAAAAGAAGCTGCCACTACATCTGGAAAAAATCCCAGAGCGTGAGCAGAATTTCTGGAATAAATATCTGGATCAGTTAGAACATTTCCATTATGAAGAGGAGCAGCGGGCTTATTATCAGGGAATGATGGATGTAGTTGAGTTTCTTATTAACATAGGGGCAATAAAAACGAAATCCACAAATGTTAAGAGAATGATAGAAAAATATGCACGTTAAGAGTGGCGGTATGGGAAACCATACCGCTTCTTCAGAATAATTCAGATAGAATTCAAATGAATTTCAGGGATCTTGTTTATCGTGATCTGTAGGAATTTTGTATGTGCGCAGGTATGCTTCTACGATGGCAAGGATAGCGGTAATTTGCTCATCGTTGCATTTTGACAGGTACATGAGCAGGCGTTGATAATCAAGATTATCTGTATGATTGTTTGGATAAAACAATGGTTCAGGAGGAACATTTAAAGCGCGTACCAGTTTTCTGATTTTATGAAAACTGGGAACTCGGCCCCCATTTTCAATTTCAAATATCGGCTGGACATTTCTGCTTTTTCAGCTAATTCTTCATAAGTCAATTTTTGCTCGTGTCGGGCGTTCTTAAAAAACAATCCCAGTTCTTTATCTGTTTGTTTTGGCATATGATACACCTCCATGTTTAGTGTATAGTTCCCTTTCTTGAAAGAAAATGAACTAATATTTCACTAAAAAGAGGGTGATATTTCACTTTTTAAAAGGCATATAAAATTCTGAATTTCCGTAAAACAGATCCGGAGGTATAGGAAAGATTAAGTTTATTGTTACAATTTCCGTAAAACAGATCCGGAGGTATCATATCCGTCATTACGTGACGGATGAAATAGATAAATAGTTCAAAAAAGCAAATAAATTTCTTTACCTCAAAAGTGAATTATATGCCACAAAAAATGATGGCAAAATATTATCTTTTGATATAAATAGCGTCCGATGGGCTAAAAACTACCCATTAGGACGTTTTTATATACCTCAAAATACAGGAAAAACAATTTTCTCGTATTTATTAAGAAATTTTTTAAAATTTCTTCCCACGCCCCGACAAATGCACTCATCCGTTTGGGATATGTGTGAAGGGGAAGCAAGAACTTTGCTTATTGCCTACCGGCGGGGAAGGAGGTGAACTCTTATGGAGCAATCCTCTTTTCAAGATGAGCAGACAGTCAGACATCAGTTTGATTCTCTGTGCAAGCTGGCATTGAAAAGTGAAGTTATTAATTATGAAAAGCATATGGCATATCGCCAGAAGTATGAAGTGATGTTGTCAGAATTATCAGAAAAGGAGTTGAGCAGACTTTTTATAATGGATGAGCATGAAATGGAAACACATCGTTTTCAGGTTCTGGGTTACGATATAGAAGTCAAAGATGCATTGATTGCTGAAGCACTGCAGACACTTACTGAAAAGAAAAGGAATGTTGTGTTATTATCATATTTTATGGATATGAGTGATGCAGACATTGCCAGAGAAATGAATCTTGTACGCAGCACAATTAATGAGCATCGTAGACGATCACTGGAACTGATGAGAAAAAATATGGAGGAATCTGCAAATGAAAAAAGTAAAAAACAGAAATGCGCATTTGATTTGCTGCCATTCCATGTTATTGAGGCAGCATCAACTGGTGATACTGAGGAAATCCAGGCAGTGTTGAAGCATTATGAAGGGTACATAACAGTTTTAGCTACCAGAAAAATGTTTGACGAATTTGGACAGGTGCATTACTGTGTAGATGAAACTCTGCGTCAACGCCTGGAAACAAAACTGATTACTAAGACCTTGGGATTTGATACGAAATCATATGTAAGGAAAAGTAATCAGTAAAGGGAGTATTTAATATAGATTCCTTTTCCCCTTCAGGAATTTTTGTACCTTGAAAATTGTATATTGTTTTACATACAGGACGTGAAGATATGTAGAGCCACTAGGTAAATCCGCCAAGATATATCTGCTCTGTTAATGGAGTAAATACGAGGAAATGCTGAAATATAACATTGAAGTAAAGGTATGGAGCGAGAAGAATTTGACAAAATGTGCAGCAGCTGCACAGGGCGACGAAGCATATCTGTGATAATGATACTTCCAGAAAAGAATCTGGTCATATTTAATGACGGTGCAAAACCGATGTGGGCAGAGTACTGAACTGCCACCTGTATTGTAATTTTATCTGCCGATGACAGTGTATAAAATTGTAAATTGTCATGGGCAGATAAAAATGTTTTGTCCAAAGAGAAAAGGAGGAGAAAAGAGTGGCGATTAAAATTGAAAAAGGTAAGATTCCAATTTGGGAAAAATATATGCTTACGGTGGATGAAGCAGTGCAATATTTTGGAATAGGTGAAAAGAAAATAAGGATGCTTATTTCGGAGCATCTAAATTCAGAATGTTGCTTTACAGTCCAGGTGGGGTGTAAGTCGTTGATTAACCGTAAGAAATTTGAGGCCTTTCTGGATCAGACTACGTCTTTGTAAAAAATATACGAACAATTTAGCACTTTAAAGTGGAAATGCTGGCCCTGGTATGATATAATACCTATATCGTGCTAGGGCTTCTTCGTAGAAAGGGGCGAAGACGTTTGGGTAAAACAAAACGTGACCAAAAACGACGAGATAAAAAAGGTCGAATTTTACGAAACGGAGAAAGTCAGAGAAAAGATGGAAGATATGCGTTTGTATATACAGATTGTTATGGAAAGCAGAAGTTTTTGTATAGTTGGAAATTAGAGCCAACAGATTCTCTGCCAACTGGATGCAGACCATGCTTAGCTCTAAGGGAAAAAGAAAAAAATATCCAAAGAGATTTACATGATGGTATAGTACCTTACGGAGGAAATTTAACAGTTTTGGATTTGGTTCAAAAAATACATTGGACAAAAAAAGAGGGGTTCGTCATAACACTCAGGCGAACTATGATTTTGTGATCAATATAATAAAAAAAGAAGAATTCGGAACCAGAAGAATAGATAAAATAAAATTGTCGGATGCAAAAGCATGGTTTATTAAGCTGCAAACAGATGGAAGAGGATACAGTTCCATTCACAGTGTGCGTGGAATTGTAAGACCTGCATTTCAGATGGCAGTTGAAGATGATTTACTGCGCAAGAATCCTTTTGAATTTCAATTATGTACAGTTGTCGTAAATGACAGTGTTACAAGACAGGCAATTACAAAAGAACAGGAAGAGTTATTTCTGGAGTTTATCAGAAATGATGACCATTACTCAAAATACTATAATGGAATGTTTATTTTGTTTAAGACTGGACTTCGTATTTCTGAGTTTTGTGGATTGACAGTGAAAGATATTGATCTTCAGGAGAGAAAAATCAATGTGAATCATCAGCTTCAGAGAACCAGAGGAATGCAGTACATCATTGAAGATACCAAAACTTCAAGTGGAAAACAGATTTTATATGGTATCAAGGATCAATATGATGCAATTATCATTGATTGTATGCCATCATTAGGAATGATCACAATCAATGCACTGGCTGCATCAGATGAAGTACTAATTCCGGTTGAAGCGTCTTACCTGCCAATCAAAGGATTGCAGCAGTTATTAAAAACAATCGGTAAGGTCCGTAAGCAAATCAATCCAAGCTGCAAGTCGGTGGAATTCTGTTTACGATGGTCGATGCTCATACGAATGATGCCAGGAATAATATGGAACTTCTCAGAAATGTATATGGAAGTCAAATTCATATCTTCGATAATTATATTCCATTTTCTGTAAGAATGAAGGAAGCAGTCAGAGAAGGACAGAGTATTTTCTCTTATGATCCGAAAGGCAAAGCTACAGAAGCTTATCGGAGAGTGACGGAGGAGGTGCTGAAAGATGCCATCTAAAAAAGAGCAACTCCGTTTCCTTACAGCCGCTTGATGCATTGTTTGGAACAAACGAAGAGACAACAATGGAATTAGTGAGATAGCAATAGGAAGTCTTCATCCATTTACAAATCACCCGTTTCCAAAGTAAAGATGATAAAGAAAATGGAAGAATTATCGGAAAGCATTACACAATATGGCGTGTTGGTTCCGGTAGCGGTTGAGAGGGTCCCTTGAAGAAGTCAGTCAGAATACAGGAGATAGTTCAGACAGATTCTTCGATATATTCATCTGACAGAGTTAATCACAGAGCTTTAGAACTGGCAGACGAGAAGAAGCTTCCCTTTAATACAGCTGTTGAAGTTTCATATTTGAGAAGTGAGAAGAACAACAGATATTGCTTCAGTATATGAGTAATCACAATATGGTTTACCGTCCATGAAGCAGGCAAAGGAATTGAAGCAGATTTCAAAAGAGCAGATGTTGACGTATTCAGAGATTGACCGATTTAGTGAATGAAAGTAATTGAAAAGTTCAGGTGCAGATTCCGGCGAAGAAATTGAAACAATATTTTCAGAGACATATACAAAGCGCTGACTGGCGATGGAAGAACCATTTATGCTTCTGGCATCGTGGGCAGAAAAGAGAGGGAAAGAATATGTACGAAGATACGGCAAGTAGAATACAAGTTTATCTGAAGAAGATAGAAAAGATACGTGTTAAACGGATGAA
>VOFB01001985.1_pt1 | contig 15481 bp, 24 predicted proteins | sample 5384141 | NCBI WGS metagenome assembly VOFB01 (sample SAMN12384721, study PRJNA508395) | human gut metagenome | isolation source: healthy gut A | host: Homo sapiens | reverse complement strand
ATAAAACAAGTTATAATAAAAGGAAACATTGGTCGTAAGGCAAAATTAATAGGAGGATCCGAATGAATCAAACATTAAAGCTGCCAGTTGGAATTGAGAATTTTGAAGATATTCGCAAGCTAGATTTTATTATATAGATAAGACAAAATTAATTGAACAGCTCTTACAAAATTGGGGAAAAGTAAATCTGTTTACACGACCACGTCGTTTTGGAAAGACACTCAATATGAGTATGTTACGTACTTTTTTTGAAATTGGTATGGATAAATCACTTTTTGAAGGCCTATATATTTCTAAAAATAAAGAATTATGTGATGAATATATGGGTAAGTATCCAGTAATCTTTCTGTCATTGAAGGGAATCGATGGATTAACTTTTGAAGAAGCGATTATTCGATTACAACGATTATTAAAAATGAAGCACGAAGACACCATTATCTAAAAAATAGTGATAAATTAATAGAAGAAGAGATTAAGCAATTTCAGAGCCTTTTAGATGGAAAAGCTGATGATATAACAGATAGTATCAGACTATTATCAGAACTTTTGTGCAAACATTATGGGAAAAAAGACGATTATCCTTATTGATGAATATGATGTTCCGCTAGATAAAGCTTTTCAGAAAGGCTATTATGATGAAATGGTTGAACTCATGAGAGGTCTTTTGGGGCAAGTACTAAAAACAAATGATTTTCTACAATTTGCAGTTTTGACAGGATGTCTTAGAATTTCGAAAGAAAGCATTTTCACCGGACTTAATAATTTTGAAGTTTTATCTATTCTCAATGTTCAGTATGATGAATGTTTTGGATTTACCGATACAGAAGTGAAAAAAGATTCTTAGCGATTATAATTTATCAGATCATTACCTTCAGATTAGGGAGGGTATGATGGTTATCGTTTCGGAAATACAGATATCTATTGCCCATGGGATGTGATTCGTTATTGTAAAAGTCTATGTGCGGATCCCGATGCATTACCAGAAGATTTTTGGTCTAATTCTAGTGGAAATGAAATTGTTCGCAGATTTATAGATAAGGCAGATATTCAGACAAAGAATGAGATTGAGCGTTTGATCAGTGGAGAGTGTATTGAAAAGGAAATTGTAGAGGAGCTTACCTATAATGAGTTGGATAAGAGTATAGAAAATTTGTGGAGTGTGCTTTTTACAACAGGATATCTAACACAACAGGGACGAACTCAAAATGGTAAATATCTTTTGTCGATACCAAATACAGAGATAAGAAATCTATTTACAAAAAAGATCAAAGAATGGTTTAGTGATGTTTCAAAAAATGATGGAAAAACACTAGAAATATTTTGTAATTCATTTATAGAGAAAAAAAACCAGAAAAAATTGAACAGCTTTTTGGAGATTATCTATGGAATACGATCAGTATAAGAGATACAGCAATCGCAAAAGAGAAGAAAGAAAATTTTTATCACGGAATTTTACTTGGTCTTCTTGGATATAAGTCAAGCTGGCTTATAAAATCAAATGCAGAATCAGGAATCGGATACAGTGATATTCTGATAGAAGCTCCGGAGAATCGAACGGGAATCGTTATTGAATTAAAGTATGCCGAAGATGGAAATATGGATGCAGCGTGCAAGCAGGCTTTAAAACAGATTGAAGATAAAGACTATATTGCTAAATTGAAGCAAGATGGAATGCGAAATTTCATTAAATATGGTGTTGCTTTGTTATAAGAAAGACTGTAAAGTCATGATTTATGAAGAATAAAAAACAACTGATAATGGGAGATATAAATATGGGGAAAGAAACATTTGAAGGAAAGAAAACTCATTGCACGATAGGAATAATTGGACATCGAGGTCATGGAAAAACGACTTTAACAGATGCAATTAAAAAAACTCTTACAACAAGAGAAGAGAGAAATATAAGCTTGACATCTAGCATTGAATATGGAGCTATCCTAGTAGTATCTGCAATAGATGGAATCATGTCACAAACAGCAGAACAGATTATGATTGCTCATCATATGGGAATGCAACATATCGTAGTATTTATGAATAAATGTGATATGGTAGATGATATGGAAATGCTGGAATTGGTAGAAATGGAGATTCGTGACCAACTATATCAGTGCGGATTTGTTGGATCTGATATTCCGTTTATCTATGGATCTGCTTTAAAAAGCCCTTGAAGGTCCAGATGGAGAATGGGAGATAAGATCATGGAATTGATGGATGCGGTGGATAAATATATTCCAGATTCACAGCCTGAAATGGATCAAGCTTCCTCTATACATACAAAGTTTACAGCAGAAGTATACATGTTAGATATCAATGAAGGTGGACGAGACACAGGATACTTTGATGGTGACTGTCTGCAGTTTTATTTCAAAACGACAGATGTAACAGGAGAGATTCAATTGCCAATAGAAATAGATATGGCTATGCCAGGGGAAACACTGGATATAACAATTGAATTAATTCAACCAATTAAGATAACAGAAGAAGAACCTTTTATCATTCGTGATGATGAATGTACGGTTGGATTGGGAAGAGTTGCTACAATCATCGAGTAATTCTTACTTCTACGATTGAATATGATAATTTTCAAAGACTCAGAAAGTTTAGGCTTTCTGAGTTTTTTTCTATGTTATACTGAAACTATCAATTGTAAGAAGGGAGAAACGTATGAAGAAAAGTAAAAATTTAAAAAGAATAGGGGCTGTGATGCTTTCGTTGGTATTAGCAGTATCAACAGTATTTACAACAACTGCTGTTTCTGAAAAGAAGGTTTCTGCACAAGCAGAGATAAAAAATAAGAAACAGCTGCAAAGATGGGCATTAGCTACAAAGTTATTATCAGATGGAGAAAAATACTTTGATCAAACCAAAGCTGATAATAAGATAAGTGATAAAACAGCGGCAATCTATACAGCAATAGAGTATATCTGGAATGAAGATGGGAATACAGTACCTGTGAATGTTTTTGCGACAGTGTAAATTATTTTGCAGGATGTGATGACTTTAATGCAGAAAAATTAGCTACAATTGGTAAGAATGATTACTTTGAATATAATAGTGGTGATTCAAATGTAACACTTAAAACCATGCAGGCAGGTGGAGGAACACAGGAATGTACCTATATCGGTGAGAAAGAACATACTGACGGTTCAAAAAACAATGTATGGTGTATGGACAGATCCAGATCCAGCACCAGGAGATCCAGAGACACCATATTATGTAGCCTTAGATATTGCAGAAAACGGACAGATGACAGCATATCGAAAATTAAAAGATGGCAGTCAATTAAATGTGGATATCTATAAATTCAATGAGAATGGCGATTATGTAGTGTCTTATACAACTGAAAGTGGAAAAGCATTTATACCAGATGAAGAAAAAGCAGGTTTTTCTTACAATATTCAAATCATAGATGAAAGAAAAAAGAAACACCAATTCAGTTTGAAGATAGAACTCTTGAAGATAATAGTTTCAATCTGAATTTGGAAAGTGAAGATACAAGCATTGTAGATATAGATTATCATAGAATTATAGCAAAAGATAAAAAGGGAACAACTAATATTAAATATAACATCAGATCTGCAGAGAGCGGTAATGTAATTTATTCAATTCCATCCACCGTATATTCTATTTCTATTGATGAAGAAAATTATTATGGAATTTATTTATTACCAGGAGAAAGCAGACAGGTAACAGCAAATATTGAAGGTTATAATGGACCAGTTTCATATCAGTGGACATCAGCAGAATGTAAGATTGACAATCAGCTAGGAAAAACTTGTAAAATCACAGCTCCATCAAAAGAAGGAAATCCAACGATTGTTGTTCAGGCATTTACTGGTGATGGAGAGTGGATTGGCGTAAAAGAGGAAGAAATCAAAGTCGCAGATTGTAAATTATCATTTAGTTACAGAAAATTTGTTGGTGATCATTCAGAAACAGCATCAGGAGATACTCTGAAAGTAGGAGAAGCTTATTGGTTTTCACTGGATGGTGCAAGTTTTGCATGGGATTATGGAAATGGAAATAGAAACGATTCAAAGAGACAGACTTTCTATACCATGGACTTTGAGTTAAATGGAAAGCATTTGATAGCAACAGATACAGAGGAAAATCTTAGTAATGATGAACTGAGTCTTTCAATCGGAGCAGGTGGAGGATTCCCAAATCGCATTATCAAACCAAAGAAAGCTGGAACATTAACGATCACAGGAACAATTTATCGAAATGGAAAATTTCTTCCGTGATGTTAAAAAGTCATATAAAGTAGAAGGTAACACACCATCTCCAACACCAGTAAATAAACCAACAAAACCAGCCAAAGTAACAGTCAAGAAAAACAACTCTAAAAGTGCCAAAATGCCAAAGGCAAAAAACTAGTTGTAAAATGGAAAAAAGAACACAGCTGGAAACGGATATCAGATTCAGTATTCCATAAGCAAGAAATTTGCCAAAGGAAACAAAACAAAGACGATCAGCAAGAACAAAACGACAAGTTACACAATTAAGAAGCTGAAAAAGAAAAGACATATTATGTACGTATCCGTACATACAAGAAAGTTTCTGGAAAGACATACTACTCTGAATGGAGCAGTGTGAAAAAAGTAAAGATCAAAAAATAAATATCAGATCAAATAAAAATAGTGTCAAGATCAATAAAAATCTTGGCACTATTTTACGTTAGAAAAATCTATCGTATTTTGCAATCAATCAATTTTTAATATAAGGAACCATCACTTCCAGAATCTCAAGCACATGATCTCTCTGTGATGGATTAAGTTCAGCTGCAATTTCCATCAATTGATTATTGTGATGAGCAGGGGTATCAACATCAAATATTCTTTGCCCATCACCAAATAAAAGATAATCAGCAGATACATCCAATGCAGTAGTAAGAGAAGCAAAACTATGAATAGACATGGCTTTGCGTCCAGCTTCGATTCATAGATATAATGCTGACTGACACCAGCTTTTTCAGCAAGCATTTCCTGTGTCAGATCTTGCCCTTTTCGGGTAAGTTTGATGCGTTTTCTAATTCTTTTAAATCGATTTTCATAAAATACCTCCATAAAAATAGTATTACCAGGAGTTATGAAAAACCACTATCCAACAGTGACAGTGACGACTATAAATATTGCTGACAGCAACATTGAATGTTATGATAGATAGGAAAATGAGAAAAAAAGAAAGAAGGAGTCATGCAGAGAGAAAACGAGCGTATTATCTATCATTTGATGCATTTTAATAAGAAGGATAAGGAGTGGAGTGAGAGACCATATTTACTCTTGGAAGATATGGCAATTGTTTTTGATATTCTTGATCTGGATGATCGATCCATACAAAGAATCGATCATAAAAAGGCAAACAAAGAACAATGGTCGGATCAGTTTTTATGGGAGAGTGCAAAGAAGAATACAAAACAGCTTCTGCCTGCTAAATTCGAGCCTGTATATAAAGATTTCCGAGGACATACCGAAGACAGACCGGTATTTGTGGTATCAAACAAAATACAGAGATATGGAGCAGGTGTTATTTGCTATGAAGATTTTCTAGATGATATTTCGAGAAAATATAATAAGAGTTTGTATCTTCTGCCAACCAGTATTCATGAAATGTTATTACTGTTTGATGACGGAGAAGATCAGGAAGAGGATCTATTGCACATATTAGAAAAGTCTGATCAGCAATTAAGCAAAGAAGAATTTCTGTCAGATAATATCTATTATTATGATAAATATATGGGAGAGTTGATCAGCTTATTTTAGTGTTGAAGTTTTGATACGAATAACGTATGATAAAGAAAATTGACCAAACAAAGAAAGGGGTAGAGCTCATGATACCAGGGATCGTAATCGGAGTGATCGTGCTTATCATCGTGATATGGCTGATCAGTTCATACAATGGATTTGTAACATTAAGAAACAAGACAGAAGAGGCGTTTTCAGCAATCGATGTGTCATTAAAGAAGCGTTATGACTTGATTCCAAACTATGTAGAAACCGTCAAAGGTTATGCGAAACACGAATCAGAGACATTAGAGAAAGTCGTAGCCGCAAGAAATCAGGCGATGACAGCAACGAATATCGATGATAAGATCAAACAGGAAAATGTACTGTCAGGAGCACTGAAATCTTTATTTGCAGTGTCTGAAAGTTATCCAGAATTAAAGGCTAATGAGAACTTTAATAAATTGCAGGATCAGCTTCAGAGATTAGAAGAAGAGATCGCAGCTTCCAGAAGATATTATAATGGAGTTGTAAACCGCTATAATACCAAGACAGAGTTATTCCCAGGCAATATCATCGCAGGAATCTTTGGATTTAAGAGAAAACCATTATTTGAAGTTTCGAATGAATCTGAGCGTGAGAATGTACAAGTAAAATTCTAAGGAACGGACAGGGGGAAAGCACTATGAGAAAGTGGATCACCTGTACCATAATGGCAGTCATGATGGCTGCCATGATTTTTATGGGGACAGGAAACAATGTGTTTGCAAATGATGAAGTCACTTATGATTCTAATATGCAAACAAAGAAATTTGATGTAGATGTCAAAGTCGGAGAAGATGGAAGTTATACAGTAACAGAGAATATCAAAGTCAAGTTTGTCAATCCGAGGCATGGAATTTATCGTTATATCCCATACAAAGGGAAGGTGATAACAAGCGATAAAAATGGAGATCAGAAAAAACTACTTTATTATGCGGATTTTACACTGTTATCAAATGACAGTAAGACAGATGTAGATGAAGATTCTGACGGTAATAGTCAGGTATTGAGGTTTGGTTCTGCGGATTATACCGTAAGTAAAGGAAACTATAGATTTACGTATCAACTGATCCCTAAATATCAGGGAGATACCTACGATTATTTGTACTACAATATTTTCCCGACACTTTGGAGAAATAAGATTCCAGAAGGAAGTACTTTTTACAATTCATTTTCCAAAGAAAACAGATCTTAAGGGCCTAAATTTCTATTATGGACGTTATGGGGAATCAAAGTATGCAAAAGATGTGATCACTTTGAAATATGATGAGGAGAAGAACCAGATTAAAGGAACATTAAAGAAGACACTGCCATTTAAAAATGGATTAACATGCTACAGTGATCTGGGTGATGGATATTTTACAGCAAAACATGAGATCGGAGTAGATCGATGGATTTTTGGACTATCAATAGGAATTCTTGTGATCACAGCAGTGTTATTTGTTTTATTCGGACGTGATGAGAAGATCATCCCATCGATTCAATATCAGCCGCCACAAGGAATGGACAGTGCGGTTGTCGGATATGTTGTGGACGGTTCCGTGGATGATAAGGATGTTATTTCCTTGATCCTTTATTGGGCAGATAAGGGTTATCTGAAGATCAAGGAAAAAGGGCAAAAGGATATGGAATTTATCAAACTCAAAGATATTCCAGATTCAGAACCAAGATATCAGAAAACAATGTTTGAAGCTTTATTTAAGAACAGAAAAAAAGTAAAAGCTTCTTCTTTACAGTACAAATTTGCAGATACCGTGCAGGTAGTGAAAGATGATATCAAATATGATCATAAGAAAAATATTTATACAAAATCTTCGAAAGTTGCAAGAATCGTATCCTTTGTACTGTTGCAGCTTCCAATCTGTTTATTTGCATTCGTTATGATGATATTTAGTCCAGATGGGATCTTAAATCTGATTCTTCCATTGATGGCGTGGATATTGTATTTTATAGGAATGTTTCTTGCATGCCATAGTGTAGATAAATGGTATGCAATCTCAAAGGGAGCAAGAACGGGACTTCCGATCGCATCGGCAGCACTTTCTATTCTAGGATTTATTTTCTATGGATTATACTATTATGTGAAGATACAAAGAGGAGAATTATTTGATTTCTTCCATGTGTATCTTGTGATCGTTGCAGTATCATTTATCGGAGTAATCCTGACTGCATTTATGAAGAAGAGAACCCACCAATGTGTGGAATGGATGGGATATCTAGCAGGACTTCGTGATTTTATTGAAACTGCGGAATTAGACCGAATGAAGGTATTGGCGAAAGATCATCCAGACATGTTTTATCATATTCTGCCTTATTCCATGGTATTTGGGTTGTTTGATCTTTATGCAAAGAAACTGGATGCATTAAAACTTCCTGCGCCAGACTGGTATGTCTATGGCGGCAGTGATCCTTATTTCCATTATTATATGATGGGGCACTATATGGATCATGTGGTCTCTGAGAACCTGACAGTTGTAGAACCATCAGAATCTGGAGGAGTTGGAGAATTCTTTTCTGGAGGAGATGGAGGATTCTCAGGAGGCGGCTTCGGAGGCGGAGGAGGAGGCAGTTGGTAGACCGCTTCATATAAACTATCTGGTGACGCGCTCTCGCTCGGATTCGCACGTAGCGGACACTAAATCTGACTGTGGATAATTTTCTCTTTATAGAAGTTTATATTTTCTTTAGAATTGTTTAGATTTAGAATATTGAATGGGTGGGGATTTTGGTATACTTAAGACATAGTTTTTCATATATATTTTAATCCTCTCTTTTCATTAGATTGGGCTGCATAGAAGCAGCCCATTTTTTTTTTTGCCACACTGGGATGATGTCCCTTGTGTAAAAAAAATAGCTAAAATGTTACAAAAAGTGTTTCGTTTTTCGATTTTCTGTTATACTAAAGAAAATTGAAAGTCAATTTGATTAGGAGGAACGATATGGATATAAAAGGGCTTACAGATAAAGAAGTTAAGGAATCGAGAGAGAAGTTTGGTTCCAATGAGATTCCAGATTCAGAACCTACGACGTTTTGGCAGGAATTTAAGGAAACATTTCAAGATCCGATGATCAAGATCTTGCTTGCTATCGCGGTGTTGATGATTGTGATGTTTTTCTTTGGATATGCTGAGATTTATGAACCGATGGGGACGATCATTGCGGTGTTGATCGTTGCTTTTGTTACGGCGAAGACAGGGGTTGCGAGTGATACAAAGTACCGAGAGTTGAAGAAGAGTACGAAGAAGGATCAGTGTAAGGTACACAGAAATGGTGTGGTTGCAGTGATCGATGTTGATGACGTGGTTGTTGGGGATCAGGTTTTGCTGCAGTCTGGGGATAAGATTCCTGCGGATGGTATTTTGCATACAGGAAACCTGAAAGTCAATAATTCTGCTTTAAATGGAGAAGCAGAGGAGTGTGAGAAGAAAGCAGCCGGAGAGGGTGTTTATCTTGCGGAGGAGATTACAGGAGATACATTTGTTGATTCATATTCTCTGTTTCGTGGAGCTGTGATCTTTGATGGTGAAGGTGTAATGGATGTTCAGAAGGTTGGACTTCAAACGATGATGGGGAAGATGGCTGAGGAGATGCAGGAAGAAGAACCAGATTCTCCATTGAAGGTAAAACTTTCAAAACTTGCTGATCAGATATCGAAGTTTGGATATATCGGTGCGATCGTGATCGCAGTTATGTATTTTGTATATTTTATTATAATGGCAGGTGGATTTCAGGCATATTTTCTATGGGACCAGCAAAGGTTGTGCAGGATTTGATCGATGCAGTGTCACTTGCGGTTGTGATCATTGTATGTGCAGTACCAGAAGGACTGCCGCTTATGATATCTCTTGTATTAATGCAAAATACAAGTAAAATGTTAGATCATAATGTATTAGTTCGTAAGGCAGAAGGAATTGAGACAGCAGGATCTTTAAATATTTTATTCAGTGATAAGACAGGAACGATCACAAAGGGAGAATTGGAAGTTGTAGATTTCTTTACAGCGGATGGAACTTCAATTTCTGCAAATGAATTAAGACATCATGGGAAGGTAAAAGGGCTGTTAGATCTTGCGATTGGGAAGAATACACAGGCGATGTTTGATGTTTATCATAAGGTCATTGGTGGAAATGCAACGGATCAGGCGTTGTTGAAATTTATTGGTGAAGAGACATTTTGTATGTTGGATGGGAATGACGGATGTAAGGTTAGTGCCCATCAAGGATTCAATTCTTCCAATAAGTTCAGTCAGGCGAGAATTGAGAGCATAGGCAAGACATTTTATAAAGGAGCACCAGAACGATTGCTTGCAAAAGCAACAAAATATTTAGATGGCGATGGACAGATCAAAGAAATCGATCAGAAAGCATTAAATCAAAAGATTGATTCTCTGGCAGCGAAAGCAATGCGTGTTCTTGCTTTTGGATATTCAGAAAAAGAGCTTGTGAAGAATCAGATCAACGACGACCTTGTGATCATTGGACTAGTGGCGATCAGAGACGATGTCAGACCATCAGCCAAAGATGCCATCAGGCAGGTACAGGAAGCTGGAATTCAGGTTGTTATGATCACAGGAGACCGCCTGGAGACGGCAGTAGCAATCGCGAAAGATGCAGGATTGTTAAAAAATGAATCAGATAGAGCTTTATCTTCTGCACAGTTAAATCAGATGAGTGATGAGGAAGTCAAAGCTATTTTACCGCAAATCCGTGTGATCGCAAGAGCATTGCCAACAGATAAGTCAAGAATGGTACGCCTGTGTCAGGAAATGAATCTTGTTGTAGGTATGACAGGTGATGGAGTGAATGACTCCCCAGCATTGAAACGTGCAGATGTTGGTTGCAATGGGAAGTGGAACAGAGGCAGCGAAAGAGGCAGGAAAGATTGTTATTTTGGATGATAACTTCTCATCAATCAAAGATGCAATCTGGTATGGAAGAACGATCTATCATAATATCTTGAAGTTCTGTAAATTCCAGTTAGTGATCAATGTGACAGCAGTTGTTGTCAGTGCAGTTGCACCATTTTTGGGAATAGAAGAACCATTAAAAGTCACACATTTATTATTTGTAAACCTTGTGATGGACGGGCTCGGAGCAATGATGCTTGAAATGAACCAGCACTTTCAAAATATGAAAGAAGCACCGAGAAGACGTGATGAGGGTATTATCAGCAAAGATATGATGACGCAGATAGGATTTATGGGGATATGGTGGTTATATTAAGTTTCTTATTCTTAAAATTACCAGTGCTCACGAATCTATTTGACAATAAAGCACAGCATTTAACAGCATATTTTGTTTTATTTATCTTTAGTGCATTATTTAACGGATTTAATGTCAGGGATGAACGATTTGGGATTTTCAAAAGATTAAATGAGAACCCGGATTTTCTGAAAGTATTTTTATTATCATGCTGGTACAGATTATGATCGTAAACGCAGCGGCAATTCCATTTCAAGTATTTATATGGATCGGAAAGATGTTTAGTTGTATTCCATTTGGAGCAAAAGGCTGGATTGTTACAGTATTGTTATCAATGACGATGATTCCTGTGGATTGTCTGAGAAAATTTCTGTTTGGTTGTGGAAAATAGGCGAGGTTTTTATGATGAAAATAGTGGTAGCGATTGATTCACTAAAAGGAAGCTTAACATCAATTCAGGCGGGAGAAGCTATAGAAAAAGGAATAAAAAAAGTCGATTTAGAAGCAGAAGTAGTCATAAAACCTCTTGCAGATGGCGGAGAAGGATGCTTAGATGCCCAGACAGCGATGGGAAAAGCACCAATCGGAGTAGCGAAACTTGCGAAGAAATATGGGAAATTAGTCTTGGGATTCTCAGGGGCAGTGACCAAAGGTGCAACTGCTTGCAATGAAGCAGGGATTGATGCATATTTTCCAATTGTAAGATCTGCGGTATCATTAGAAGATGCTATGAAAAAGAAAAAATGCACAGGAGAATTTGATAGATACGGTAGAGCAAGTGTTCCGTGTGATAAAAGCATTAAAATAAAAATATCGTAAGTAAAAAATAGTGAGATAAGAATAAATAAAAATTCTGGTCTCACTATTTTTGTAATATGAATATATTGGAAACAAAAATATATTTCAAAAAGTTTGTTAATTATAATAAAATAAAGCAAAAAATGCAGAAATTATATAAAATTAAAAAAGTTTTATACATTAATTGCATAAAACTATTGAAAATAATAAAATAAAAAGCTAAAATATAATAAAACTTATAAAAGGAGGATGGTAAAATGGTAAGCAAGAGAATCAGTCGTGATGATTATTTAAATAAGTTAATTGCATTTAAAGATAAGCAGTTGATTAAAGTTATTACTGGAATGAAGATGTGGAAAATCTACAATTATGGAAATTTATCAGGATTATTTGCAAAAAAGAAATGAATGTAACAAAGAAGCAGATTATAGAATAAATCTTGAGGATTATGATTTTTACGATTTGAGAGATCCTAAAAACTTTATGCATATATCAAAGAACGATTACTGCCAGATCAAATGAACTATATATTTTGGATGAAATTCAGCAATGTGGAAAGATTTTCAAAGAGTTGTAGATAGTTTGTATATAAAGAATAATGTTGATTTATATGTGACAGGTTCAAATGCTAATATGTTATCATCTGAAATTGCAACATTATTATCTGGAAGATATGTAGAAATTAAAATGCTGCCATTGTCCTTTAAAGAATATGTAGAAAGTACTGAATGAGAATGATCTACAAAGGAAAAATATACAACATATCTTGAAAATAGTGCCTTTCCATATGCATTGAGTTAGCTGGACATCCGAAAGAAATCAGAGATTATCTAGATGGAATTTATAATACGATTATAGTGAAAGATATTGCACAAAGACATAAGATCACGGATACGATGATGTTGGAAAGTGTTACGAGATTTATTTTGATAATATAGGAAACCAATTATCCACGAAAAAGATCGCAGATACAATGACTTCCGATGGAAGAAAAATAGATGTAAGAGCAGTAGAAAAATATTTGGCTGCATTTATGGAAAGTTATGTTATATATCAGGCAAAAAGATATAATATCAAAGGAAAACAATATTTAAAAAACATTGGAGAAATATTATGTTGCAGATATTGGATTAAGATATATGTTATTAGGAAGCAGATCAACGGATGTTGGGCATATATTGGAAAATGTTATATATTTGGAATTAATTCGAAGAGGATATGACGTAGATGTAGGAAAACTTGATGATTTGGAAGTTGATTTTGTTTGTATGGATCAAAAAGAACCATATATTATCAGGTAGCTGCTACAGTACGGGATGAAAAAACATTAAAGAGAGAATTATTGCCGCTTCAAAAGATCCATGACCATTATCAAAAGATTTTGTTAACACTGGATGAAGATCCAGAAGCGGATTATGAAGGAATCAGAAGAATCAATGCGCTTGACTGGCTGATTGGAAAAACAGAATAAGAAATCGGCCAGAATCTTAAGGTGCCATGTGATATTGTAAAACGATGCACGACAGATTTCTAAAAACATAAACTTTTACATGAAAATCTTTCAAAACTATTGAAAACTACAAACCAAAAGGTATAAAATCGTACCTAAGACCAAAATAAACGTAACGATTGCTAACAGTTACAAAAGAATGATTTTAAAGAAAAAAGTTTGGGGGATACAAGAGATGTATAATATCGTATCAAAATTACTGATCTACGGTGACATGGACGAAGAATCCATCTTAATGCAGTTAAGTGATATTTTCCGCTGCATGGACGAAGGATCACAGACAAAAGATGTTTTAAGAACAAGAGTATTTAAACAGGTAAAGAGAATCTTAGAAGTTGCAACAGACTATGCATTTGACAAGAATCTGTGGCACAACTATTTAACATACTTACTGATCACAAATGAAAATCCATTCAGTATCACATGCGAGAAAGTCGGAGCAAGTGAAGGAAGTGTCAACCACTTTGCAAAGAGTGATTTTAAGGCATTTAAAGAATTATTTGACTTTGACTTTAGCAGAATCGAAGATGAATTAGGTGTAGATTGCTTCAGCAGAATCTCTGATTATCAGGCAATCGGTAAACCAGAATTAATGTACAATAAGAATGTCAGCGAGAAAGTTCAGGCATTAAGCGAGAGATTAGAGACAGCCAAAGATGAGAATGAATTCTTTGACATGGTCACAGACTTCTACAAAGCCTATGGAGTTGGTATGTTCGGTCTTAACAAAGCATTCCGTATCGAAGAATGTGGAGACAACAACATCCGCTTCCGTGCGATCAACAACATGGATAAAGTCGTATTATCGACCTTGTTGGATATGAGATTCAGAAACAGAAACTTGTTGAAAATACAGAAGCATTTGTAGAAGGAAGAAAAGCAAACAATGTTCTGTTATTTGGTGACAGTGGTACAGGTAAATCCACAAGTATCAAAGCGATTGTAAATGAATACTATGATCAGGGATTGCGTATGATCGAGATCTACAAACATCAGTTTAAAGATCTTTCTAACGTGATCGCACAGATTAAGAACAGAAACTACAGATTCATCATATACATGGATGATCTTTCTTTTGAAGAATTTGAGATTGAATACAAATTCCTCAAAGCAGTCATAGAAGGTGGCGTGGAAACAAAACCAGAAAACATTTTAATCTATGCAACATCTAACCGTCGTCATCTTATCAAAGAGACATGGAATGACAGATCTGATGTGGAAAACAGCAACGGAATGCACAGATCCGATACAATGGAAGAAAAATTATCTCTGGTAAACCGTTTTGGTGTGACGATCAACTACTCAAAACCAAGTCAGAAAGAATACTTCGAGATCGTATTCGAACTTGCCCGCAAAGCAGGAATCAAGATGGGAGAAGATGAACTGAAACTCGAAGCAAATAAATGGGAATTAAGCCATGGAGGAATCTCTGGACGTACTGCTCAGCAGTTTATTAATCATTTAATGGGACTTCAGGCTTAAAAATCATAGGAATTACATAGTTTAAGAACTTTCTGCATAGAAAAGATGCAGAAAGTTCTTTTTTTTCTATATGGAACCCCTTGCGAAAGAATTTGTCTTTAGGCTATAATAAACATAAGTATGTAGATACATGCACAAGATGATATTTTATAGAAGAAACAGAAAGTGAGAATATACAATATGTGGTTAGCAGACCAATGGAAAGACTATGAAGTCTTAGATACATCAAACGGTGAGAAATTAGAACGCTGGGGAGATTATTTTCTGGTAAGGCCAGACCCACAGGTTTTATGGGACACTCCAAAGAAGTTAAGACAGTGGAAGAAGCCAAATGGACATTATCACAGAAGCCACAAAGGCGGTGGACAGTGGGAATTCTTTGATCTCCCTAAGACATGGGATATTCAGTACAAAGAATTAAAATTCCACTTGCAGCCATTCAGCTTCAAACATACAGGATTATTTCCAGAACAAGCAGTGAACTGGGATTGGTTTTCAGATAAGATCAGAAAAGCAAATCGTCCGGTAAAAGTGTTGAACCTATTTGCATACACAGGAGGTGCAACACTTGCAGCGGCAGCAGCAGGAGCAAGTGTAACACACGTTGATGCATCCAAAGGTATGGTAAACTGGGCAAAGGAGAATGCACAGCTTTCTGGATTAAGAGAGAAACCGATCCGATGGTTAGTGGATGATTGTGTGAAGTTTGTAGAACGTGAGATCCG
>VOFB01003720.1_pt1 | contig 15484 bp, 14 predicted proteins | sample 5384141 | NCBI WGS metagenome assembly VOFB01 (sample SAMN12384721, study PRJNA508395) | human gut metagenome | isolation source: healthy gut A | host: Homo sapiens | reverse complement strand
GCACCATCAGATATTCCAGAATTCCCGTCTCCTTTCGGGTGAGCGTCAATGCTCGTCCGTTCACGGAGGCCTTTCGCGCACGGGTATCAAAGGTCAAGGTACCGCAGGTCAATATCACATCCTGCTGGGTGAACTGCCGCAGTGTCAGGCTGCGGATGCGGGCTTCCAGCTCAGCCAAATGAAAAGGCTTTGCAAGATAGTCGTTGGCACCTGCATCCAGTCCCTCCACCTTGTCCTCTACTTCGCTGCGGGCGGATAAAATCAGCACCTTTGTTTCCCGGTCTTTCTGCCGCAAGGTGCGCAGCACCGTCATTCCGTCCTTCCCCGGCAGGTTCAGATCCAACAATACAAGATCATAGCGTTCTATTTCCAACAGTTCCAGTGCTTCTTCGCCGTCGCAGCAGTAATCCACACTGTATGCGGCGCGCCGCAGACTGCGGACAATGGTTTCGCATAGAGCGCGTTCATCCTCGATTACTAAAAGGTGCATAAAAATCTCCTTTATATACGTTTATATGTTGCGCTTAACCCGCTGTTCTCATTATACAGGAAACGGATAAATTTTGTGTAAAAATTTTTTCTTAACAGGAACCTTATATCGACAATGCTATGATAACGGCACAAACCGGAAGGAGAGCTAAGTATGAAATACGGAATAAAAACTGCTGCGCAGGCTGCACTGCTGGCAGTTGGAATTGTTATGGTATGTCTGGGAGTATGCCGTAACGAGGGGGCTACGGTGCTGAGCAAAGCCATCAAATTATGTCTGGAGTGTGTTGGCATTGGGTAAGAAGGTTTCGGTAATCTCTCGGTTTCTGTCCCGTTTCCGAGGCTGGATACAGGCGGGAGCAGCTTTGTTGACCAACCTGCACCTGCCGAACTTCCTCAAGGGAGGACTGTATCAGGGCGCAGGGAAAGCCGTCTGCGTGCCCGGACTCAATTGCTATTCTTGCCCGGCAGCATCGGGAGCCTGTCCCATTGGATCATTTCAGGCGGTGGTTGGTTCGTCAAAGTTCAGCTTTTCCTATTATATCACCGGATTCCTCATCCTGTTGGGAGTTCTTTTGGGACGGTTTATCTGCGGATTTCTGTGTCCCTTCGGGTGGTTTCAGGATCTGCTGCATAAAATTCCCACGAAGAAGCTCTCCACAAGGAAGCTGAAGCCCCTGACGTACCTTAAGTATGCCATTCTGCTGGTGATGGTCATTCTGCTGCCGGCGCCTCGTGAACGATGTGGGCATGGGCGACCCCTTCTTCTGCAAGTACCTCTGCCCGCAGGGTGTGCTGGAGGGAGCCATCCCGCTGTCCCTTGCCAATTCCGGCATCCGAGCGGCACTGGGGAGCCTGTTTACCTGAAATTCGGCATCCTGTTGGCGGCGATCGTGCTGAGCGTGGTATTCTATCGTCCGTTCTGCAAATGGCTCTGCCCTGGGGGCATTCTATGCGCTGTTCAACCGGGTCTCCCTCTTCCAAATTAAGGTGGATAAAAACAAGTGCGTCTCCTGCGGAAAATGCGCCAAAGCCTGCAAGATGGATGTATGGATGTGGCAAAGACGCCCAACCACACCGGGGGTGCATCCGCTGCGAATAAATACTGCCAGCAGGCTGCTACGCTGCTGCTTGTCGCATTGATGGTACTGTCCCTGCGACTCAACAAGAACAGGTAAAGAATGGACGGAATGAGCAGCGAACCAGCGAAGAATGCCGAGGAAGCGGTTGCCATGCGCAAAGATCTGATGGCGCAGGAAAATGCGATTCTCTCTGAAAATAAAAGCCCTTTTTGGGAAAAGGTATTCATGGCAGCCGACAAAGGGCATGACCAATGCAGGGGAGGACACAAAAACTACGGTGATTTCACTCAGTACAATCGAATCTGCTGCGATCAGCTTTACAGCGGATGAGCTGAAACTGATCTCAGGGCGAAGCAAAAATCCGCGACATCGAAAACCAGTTGACCAGGATTGAGGAAAGACAGGCAGACGAATCTACGATGGCGCATGAGCGCCCGCAGGCAACGGGACGATCCACGCCGCCCGATGACGGCGTATCAAAAGCCGATGACGCAGCGAAATTTCCCACCTTTGAGGGGCAGGGACCTGGATGGACGTAGTCGACGAGCTGCTCTCGCCAACGCCGTCACCGTAGTGAATTTCGTTCACTACCTGCAACCTGCGTGGGCGAGCTTGCTGAGCTGGATGCACTGAACAAAGAACTTGCGGAGAAGGGCGGCGCACTCATCGGTGTCAACACCTTCACGCTGGACGGCGACGAAGCGGCAATTTCGAAGCAGAGGATGTACTGGCCAAGAAGGGCGCTACCTATCAGAATGTGTACTTTAACCCGATGGTGAGGCGCGGAAAGTTTACCGAAAACATCTTTGCCTATCCTACCACTTATGTGGTTGACCGCAACGGCAACATCGTGGGCGAGAACCCATCGTAGGCGCCATCACGGATCAAGCGGAGACGCTGCAAAGCTCATCGACCAGGCCCTGCCGCCGACGCAGGCTGGACAAACGGATTTATCCTTCCAAAGTAAGGTGGCTGTCCTTTAAGGGCAGCCACCTTCTGCTTTGGAAATAGTATGGGCGCGGGTTATTTTTGCCCGCGCCCCTGAAGATAAGACTTTTACTTTTGAGAATTTACAGTGATTTTCTCCGCCGCCTGATTTTCCATAATGATCAGTGCAACACATCCGGCAAAGATGGCCATAGCGCGGTGGCTCACAAATTCATTTGACCGCTGTCACTGGTCTGTGGATTTAAACTGCGCGCCAGCCGGCATACCAGTCCTATCCCCGGTCAGATAAATGTCTGAGACCTTGTTCAAAAGGCTCTGTTCCCTTTACCAGCCGACAAGGTATACCCCGTGCCGAGTGGGAACATACTTGGACAAATCAGTAGGGTGTTGTACGTTTCCCGCACGCCGGAATAACACTACTGCCGCCTGTTTCAAAGCGCAGCGTATAGTAGTTGACAGGCGGATTGTTGTCTCCGGTATGCGTCCAGTGAGCGTGAACAGTGGTATTTGCAGAGAACACGGTATCCGTCGTAATCTTTGTGCCGCCGCTCTTTTTCGGTGTACCAGCCGTTGAAGCTGTACTTGCTGCGGGAAGCATCGGGCAGAGAGGTCAGCTTCTGCTTGGTGGTGGTCATGCTGCCGACAGAGGGCGTACCGTCGTTGCCGTCAAAGGTGACGGTGTACTCCGTGGGCGTGGGCGACGCATCCTCCTCGAAGATGGCCTTGATCTCCACGTTGCCGCTCGGCATAGTGAACTTGTCGTTCTTTACGGTCACGTCGCCGCTCATGACCTGCCACTCTTAAAGTGGTAGCCCGCGTTTGGCGTAGCGGTCAGGGTAATCTGTGCCGACCACGGCTTTTGCGGAGAGCGCGGAAGCCGTTCCGTCCGTTTCACGGTGACGGTGTACTCCGATGGGCATGGAGCGGCGCATCCTCCTCGAAGATGGCCTTGATCTCCACGTTGTCGCTCGGCATGGTGAACTTGTCGTCCCTACCGTCACGTCGCCGCTCATAACCTGCCACTCCTTAAAAATGGTAGCCCGCGTTTGGCGTAGCGGTCAGGGTGATCTCCGTTCCGGCCGTCGCCGAGGCGGGTCCGCGCGTTCGTGCCGTGACCGTCGTCCCTGACGGTCACGGCGTATTCCGCCTCGGGAGTCTTGACTATCGTGATGGAAAGCTCCTAATATCCTCACCCAAATCGTTGACCGCCATAACGGTAAAGACCTCGGTCCCTTCCCCGGCGGGCGTGCCGCTTATCTCTCCTGTATCCTCGTTTGCTAAGTCCCTCGCAGGACGCCGCTCACAATGCTCCATGGATGGCGCGGTACCTTTGCGGTCAAGCGGTTGCTGTAAACCGCGCCTTTCATGCCATCGGGCAGGGATTTGCGACGATTGTCGGCGGCAATCGGTTACGAAGAGTTTTCACCCGAATCGCGGCCGTTACCGCAGGCTCCGGTGCCGAAAGATGTCTCCGTCATCTTCGTCAAGCACGGCGTGCCGGATGATGGTCTGCCAGTCCACGAGACTGTGCATCATAGGACGATTCATCCTAGCCACGTCGATCCAGCGCCATGCGCCGTCAACGGCATTGATGCATTATCATTTTTCCGGCGTTTCAAGCTCTGCAAAGGGCGTGCCGAACGGCTTATCGGTACGGGATCTCGGTTCATCGATACTCCTGATGGTGTTTTTGATGGCGTTGATTTTGGATGGTAACTTCCGTCGGCTTGTGGAGACGCAGGTCGTCCGGCGTGAATACCACCGTCACATCGTGTTCGCCCGAGTCCGGAGGTAGAACGGCGGGGTATTCTTTGAAAGGAGAGAACGTGCCAGGGCGACGGTATCCGTACCCTTGACCTTTGCCACGCCGCGTCGACGAGCGTGCCGACTTCACCGTTGTAGGTTCCCACCCGAAGCTGCCATGTGAATATGGTGTTGTCGGGCAACGTAAAAATCGCCGTTCTTCCACCGGAATACGGGCAGTTGCGTGATCTCCGTCCGGTTGGGGTCAGGCTGCAGCTGAACCTTGATCAACCACAGAGATTTGGCATCCTGGTATGGTGAAATACTTCTCCAATTCAACGCGGTCAACCCATCAGTGGTCTGCATCAACGAATTGGGGTCAGGCCGAAGCGTCCACGAGGTGACAACATTCCATAGAATAACCCTCGAGCTCTCGATTTGCGTCGCTAACACGGAGAAACTGAACGACATTGACAGATTCAGCTCCTCAAAGGTCGATCTTTGTTTTTAAACGGAATGTTGATAACTGGTTTGACGAATCTGCGGGGACGACATTCACATCAATCAGCGCATTCCGCCGTGGTGTACCGCTTCAGCTTTGTCGGGCGTGAAGATGATCTTCAGCTGTAGCCGCCCTGCAATAGCGTGCTTTCGCCGTCAATGAATGACCGTATATTTTCTGATCTTTGTCCAGTGAATTTGCCGGAAACCGTTTTTCGCCGTTCACCCGTGGCCGTTCCGCCGGAGAGATATTTATCGGCAAACACAAGGAAGCACAGGTCTCCGCCGTAGAGCTGCTTGGAATAGGTGGGCGGCTCCAGCGTGGGCGTAAAGACACACGTCAATAGGCTTTATCCTGGCAGTAACTTGACTAGCATGGCTCCGAAGATCACGTATGAACTCTTTTCAACATGCAGCCATAAATGTTCGGGTTGCGGAGCCGTCCCATGTCACGCCGGGACGGACTGTAGCCCGCGCCGGTGTTGGTCTCTACCTTGACGCTGGAAGCGAAGCCCCTGTATCTCAAACGCCAGCCAAGGGCTTGTTAGTGACGCATCACATCGTCAGGGACTCTGCGATCGTGCGCTTTGTCCCCATCACCAGAATGATACATTCCGCCGTAGGCGCCTCCGTATCTTTGGGGTAAAGAGGATCATCACCATGTGGTTTTCACCCGGCATACTTTGCCGCCTTCATCGCTTGAAGCGGAATGTGCCGGGAACGATGACGCCTGTCCCCTAGGGGTTTTCGCTTCTGCCGCTCATGAGGGCTGCGGTGTCGGTGCAATGGCCTGCCGACATAGGCCGGGGTGGTGATGACCGCTTGGCAGGCCGCAAAGCTCGTTTATGACAGGTTTCGCAGACAGCCTTCTCCGTGGATGTAGCCTTGCCGCCGGAGCAGCTGCCCGTTTCGGTATGGCTGCTGTCCGCGGCGCAGGTGCGTGTGTGCGTTCCGTTGCCGTTGGAGGTCCATTCGCCCCAGCTATGATTGTTGCACCTCCCATATGGCATAGATGGTTGTGCTCATATCAACCCCCATGTACTACCAGACCTCGGTATAACCGCCGTTTCCGCCATATCGGCGTACCAGTCCGATAATCGCCCAACCTATGAAGGTATATCCGTCACGGGTTGGAATTATTTCTGATATGGGAACCCATACATGAAATTCGACACGCTCTGACTTGCGCGCCGCCGCCGCCGTTGGCATCGTAATGCAGCGTATAGGTGTATTGGGTGGCAGACCATACAGCATAGAAGCAGAATGCTGAGTATTCGTTTCTTCATGTCGTTTTTCCCTCCCCTGACGCGAGCATTTCGCCGCCGTTTTTCCTCCTGTTCAGCCGGTTCGGCTTTATCCGTCCGTCTTTCTCCGCCTTGACTTGAGCCGGAAGTACAGTGCGGTGATGATCAGCCGCCGGCAATGCTGTTCCGGCACGCGCATCGCGCCGAACGCGCCCCATGCGGCGGTTTGTCCGGAAAGGATGAGCGCGTCTGGCCGACTCCATCAAGCGCCGCAAGCAGCAAAAGACAGACGGCGGACAGACCAACCGCGCCGTTGCCCCCGATGGTATTTTCCGTGCAACTGCCTCGGTATCATACATATCGTTTGAACCTCCTTCCTTCTGCTGTTTCAATGAGTGCTTAAAAAGCTCACTTATATAGGTACAAAAATCGAAAACTTCACCAAAAACGCAAAATTTTTTCAAAATTTGAGAGCCGCCAAAAAGCAGTTTCAGAGAGTAAATGTCGGTTATTTCTGCGATAAGCGGAGTGATCTTCCCGCCGCTACCAGCAGCACCGGCAGGACGTAGGCTGGCTACATGTCGCTGCGCTTCGCCGCAAGCAATGAGCAGATTTTATAGATGGCGGAGGGTGATGGCCGCGCCCAGCAGCCCCAGGTGCCTGCAATTTTCAGCCATGTCCGCTGCTACGCATAGGCAAGCCCGCCGCCCACGATCAGATACCAGAGAGAACGTGCATGGCTCCCGTGCGAAGCCACGGAAGAAGATGAAAGGAGACACGGTCTGCTCGTTCTGAATGAGATAGCACACGTTTTCAAAGAGATGGCCGAGGCAAGGGCAACTGTTATTGCGGCAGCGACGTGTCCCCTCCGGCTCAAACGCAGAAGATAGAACTTTTCCCAGCGGCAGCGGCTTCATCTCTCCACCGCAGGCGCAATCTCCGCCGGCGGCAGGGCGTCCGCCTGACACACCGACGCAGCGAGGAAAGTATTGATGTAGGCCGAAAAGCAGGCACACCCATTCCGATAATTACCAGAACAGGCGAAGATGCCGCCTGCCCATGCACAAAGGCAATGGAGCAGAAGGAGAGCCATATCATCATGCCGCACCAGAGCAGGTTGGAGAGAATGTCACCAAAGGTACAGTAAAATGCGCACAACGGAACTCCGAACGCAGGCCAAGCCATGGATCTGCGGCAGGAAAAGCAGCGTTCCTCCGTTCCTGAGGAGAGGCCTGCAGGAGATCCGAGAAAAAATAACGCTGGAGACCCAGCCGAATTCCGATACATAAAAGATCCGTGGTGTTTCGGAAAACAATAACAGATACAATGTCCAGTACAGGGAGCCCAGTGCGAAACAGCCATAAAAGCAAATCAGCAGAAAATATGACAGTGTCCGATGCCTGCGGTAGGATAACCCGAATGCCGCTGCAGACAGAAGCCCAACGGGTGACCAGCAATTGCAAAGGTTCTCAATTCCATGAATTCCCGGTCCCCGTTGTTCTGATCTTCTTTCATCAGATGCAGCCGGAAACACAGAACGGTCACGCACACCCGAGAAGAAACGCCAAAAGCCCGATGACGATATATCCGGTGCAGCGCCGCCGCCATACATGCTGGCCGCCGTTTCAAAGCCGGAGTAGTCGCCGGTCCATGCTTGCGGCAATGCCGGGCATGGCGAGGACGCGCCGATGAGCAGCACAAGGCACGCCGCCACGGTGCAGGAAATGGTAACGATCCGCCGCCGTTTCGTCCCGCTCGTTTTTTTCCGTAATCCTTCGTCGGACTTTGTCTCCGCGACCCGTTCCTCATGACTCCGCATTTGTGATTCCCCCGTTCTAAGAGCCTTCGCAGGCTCTCTTTTCCGCGATACACCATGTTGGTGATCTGCTTTACCGTTTTCCCCGTGATCTCCGCCGCCTGCGCGTAGCTCATATCTTCAAAATAGGTGAGATATAAAACCTCCCGGTAGTCCGGGTTCATTTCACCCATGCAGAAGTGCAGCAGGCGGTTTCGCTCCTTAGTCCGTATGACCTCCTCCGCCAGCAGCCGCCCGTCCGGTTCGTTGGTCAGCGCGTCGAGGCTGAACAAGGGCTTTCGCCTGCTCTTGTGGCGCAGCGCCGTGTGGCGCGCGGCCTTATAGAGATACGCCTTGAAGCCGCCGTCCCGGATGCGGGGCTTTTTCGTGAACAGATAGGCGAAAACATCGAGCATCAGCTCCTCCGCCTCGTGAACGTCGTGCAGATAGCCGTCAATATACAGGGTCAGGGGGGTCGCCGTATTTTTCATCAGGGCCTCCAGCCCTGCGTCGTCGCCGCTTAGATATTGGCGGTAAAAACCTCGTCACAGGTCATAACGTTCCCTTTCCTTTGCAGCCGTTCAGGATGCAGGGCAGCCTGTCAGACGCTTGCACAGCCGTGCCGCGCCGTCCCCTCCATACCGATAAAAAGTACAACACAATTTCAGTATATACGAATCTCGGAAGAAAAGCAAGAGGACAAGCGGAGCGATAAAAAGCAGCACACCCGGAGAAATAACCCGGATGTGCTGCAGAAGGCCGAAACACAGAGCAGCTCAGCAGCGGGCGCCGCTGATCGTGGTGCGCCGGATGAGATGAGGCAGCGCCTTGCCCGCTTCCTTCTGTGCAATGAGCCATGCGGCCATATCCTCGCAGGGTCTGCTCCAGCGGGCGCGGCTGATATGCAAAGCACTTCGATGCAGCCGCATGGCTGAAGCAGCCGTTTGAGGCAAGAACGGAAATGGAATATGGGGTGAAAAACAATGGCTTTCGATCCTTCAAGCTCCGGCGCTCGTAGTACGGGCGGCCAGCCTTGCAAGACCCAGAGGCAAGCAGATGGGCCGATACCGCCGTTTTGCCGCCGCCCCGATGATCTGCAGCATTCTGCGGATCGTGACATAGTGGCCGGACAAAATGTAGCCTTTACCGGGCTCTCCGCTTTCGGAACAGGCGAGAATGCCATTTGCCACATCCCGCACATCCACAAAGTCATATCCGCCGCGAACGGCGAAAGGCAGCTTCCCGGCAAGAAAGGATCTTGCCATTGAGGTGAAGCTCCTCCCTGTAAATCGTCCGGCCCGATGATGCCGGAGGGGAATACAATGCTGGCGTTCAACCCGCACGCCGCCGCGTCGTAGACCAGCTCGGTGGCAGTGGCCTTGCTCTTGGCGTAATCGCCGTCCACAAGCCCCGGGGAGAATTTGCAATCCTCCGTAATGAGGCAGCCCTTGGGCTTTTCCGGTATGGCGTGAACGGAGCTGACATAGACCAGCTTGCCCACTTTATGCGCCATGCATTGCTGCAGGAGCTGCCTTGTCCCACCTACATTGACCTGATAGAGCCTCGGACCGGGTCTGGACGCGACGGAGACGATACCGGCGCAGTGAATCACACAGGTACGGCTGTCGGCATCCGCAAAGAAGTCTGCCAGCGAGTTTTTTGCGCACACATCACCGATGACGGTATGGACTTCCTTGGGGAGCAAATTGATATAGGGGTCATTCTGCAGCACAAGCGCATGCACTCGTGTGCCGCGGCGTGCCAGTGCTTCTACAACAGCTCTGCCGAGGAAGCCGGTAGCGCCTGTAACAAGATATTTATCATACATTCAAAGACCTCCTCTCAAGATAATCATACAGGTGTTGATTATCTTTCACAAGTATAGTATACTGGAGAGGCAGATCAGAAACAATCGGCATTTGCCCTGCAATTGAAAGAAAAGCAACACGTCGTGCCGGAGTGTTGCAGAATTTTGTAAACTTTTGTGAGGAGCGCAAAATGGAGAAGCTGGATGCAAGAAAACGTTATACGCAAATGGTGCTCAAGCAGTCCTTTTGGAGCTGCTGAAGGAAAAGCCAGTCAGTAGGATTACGGTGAAGGAGGTCTGCGCGCTGGCGCAGCTTAACCGTGCCACCTTCTATGCCCATTACAGCGATTGCTTTGCCCTGAAGGAGAGCGTCGAAAATGAGCTGATCGGTGCGTTTGAAAAGTCTCTGCGCTACGTCAACTCCTTTGATGTAACGGCCCTGATCGAGGCTATTTATGACATGGTCGATCAGAATCAGGAGGCCTGCCGGGTGCTGATCCTGGGCAACACAAGCTCGACCGTCCTGATGCGGATGATCGCCTTGGCCAAGGAGGACAGCATTGCTTACTGGCGGAAAGAACTGCCCAATGCCAGCGAAACAGAGCTTGAAATGATGTATACCCATCTGTCAAACGGTTTGATGCATGTCGTTGTGGAGGGCTATGACAAGTACAGCAAAGAGGAAATGATCCATTTTGTCAGCCGGGTCGTAAAAGCCAGTCTTTCGGTGTTCCAATCGTCCCAAAAACCTCTTGCTTAACATAGGTATTATATCTGCGTGGTATAATAAGCGAAAGGATTGACGGTCAAAAAAAGCAGACCTTGGTCATATGGTGGAACTTTATCGGCGTAGTCGATATCTCACAACAAGAGCAAAAAGAAACGGCATAGCCTACATGATCGTAAGCTATGCCGTATTCTTTTGAGCACCTTTTGTCCTTACGTGAATGCGGACTTGGCCTGCCCTTGTGCTTTGTCCTGTTACAGCTTCGCGTAGCGCATGAGGATGGTCGCGAACTCTGCGCGGGTGGCGTTGCCGGCCGGCTGGAGGCCGCCGTCCTTGCCGTTGATGATGCCCGCGCCGACGCACCAGCGCAGCGCGTCAACAGCCCACGAGCCGACCAGACCTGCATCCGGCCAGCGGCTGAGGTCGCCCGTCGGGGTCGTGTCTGTTCCCTTGACGGTCTTCGCATAGCGCTGCAGCATGAGCGCCATGTCCTGACGGCTGATCTCCTCCATCGGGCGGAATGTGCCGTCCTCGAAGCCCGTGACGATCCCCTTCTGCTGGGCCCATGCCACGGCCTCGCCGTACCACTCGTTCGCCGGAACGTCCGGGAAGGCGTTCGTCGCGCTGACCTTGTCGCCGGAGAGGCGATAGAGGACCGTGGCGACCATGGCGCGGTTGAGGGTGGTGTCCGGCTCGAACTTGCCCCTTGCTCATGCCGTTCATGAGGCCGGTCTCGAGGACGTAGTCCACGCTCTCGTGGTACCAGCCCCGGTCCGGACGGTCGGTGAAGGCCTTGGACGGGCAGTTATCGGAGTTGGCCGGGATCACGCGGCTTTCCACAGCGTCACAGCCCGTGCAGCTTCTTGCTTCAAGCCCGTCATGAAAGCAGGTCGCCGCTTCGACTATCTCCCAGACGCCCCAGGTGTGCTCGTGCGGCGTCGGCTCCGAGCCGCCGAGAGTCGTGTACCACGTCTTCGAGCCCGCGGCGGGCGCGTAGAGATGAGCCGCGCTCTGACTGCTCGTGTAGGTCGTGAAGCGCGGCGAACTGGCATTGTACTGCAGCATGCCGTTGTCCGACTGCAGGCCGTTCAGCGTCGGCGTCCAGCGGCAGGTGTCATCCGGGGTTTCCGTCAGAGAGACGTTCTTCTTGCCGGTGCAGCTGAGGTAGAGGCCCGCCGCGTCGCGCACATAGTACGTCCCGTCTCCGGCGGCCGTGAGCGTGTAGACCCACTCCGGGTCGCGGACGCTGCCGCTGTCGATCTCGATGTCGGCGGCCTCCAGATACGTCGGCTTTGAGCCGGGGGTGTTCGTCATGATCTTGCCTTTGTCCGACGAGACGATGCAGTAGCTGCCCGTCCAGTCGTCCGGAGCGACCATCACGCGGCGGTACTCGTCGCCGACGGCGTCGGGATCATCGACTTTATAATAGTAGAGCGCGTAATACGTCTGCTCCGCCTGCGTGAACATCTGCTCTGCGCCCGCGGCGGAGAAGTCCGGGCGGCTGTCCGTGTCCGTCTGCGGGGCGGCGGCCCAGCCGAGGAATGTGTAGTCGTGCGCCGTGTCAGACGGCGTGCCGGACGGCTGCGGGAAGGTGAACGTGTCTCCGGTGTAGCCCGCCGCGTCGGCAGGGGCCGTCACGCCCTCCGGCACGGAGAAGTGCACGGTGGACGGGGTGCGCGGGTCAAACTGCACGGTCAGCGTGCAGTCCTTCGTCATGCGGCTGACGGTGAAGACGTTGCCGTTCTGCTTTACAACGGCGGCATCCGCCGGGGTGAGGGTGTAGCCGCCCACGCAGTAGCCCTCGGCCGGGAAGGCCGTGACAGTGTGGCTGCGGACGGTGACCGTGCCGCGCGTCTCGTCGGACGAGGCGGCCGTGAGCGTGAAGTTTTCGACATCGCTGCCGTGCTCGTGGGCGTAGCCCGAGGGCGTGTCATAATCTGCGGGAAGCTCGCGGCCGAACAGCAGCCAGGCAAACTCCGGATAGTCGATAAAGACGTTACGGTTGCTGCACCTGCTGGACACAGTCGTTGCGGCTCATTTCCCAGGTGTCCACGGGGTCCTCCTGCATCCATTCGAGCAGGGTGTCGAGGCTCTCGATGACGGGCATGCCGGTGTTCTCGCGGTCGTCGCTGTCATACGGCGGCAGATTGTCCGTCGAAACCTTCTCAAACAGATTCGGCTGGCCCCAGCGGCAGTAGACGTACAGCAGCACGCGTGCCAGGTCGCCCTTGACATTGTCGGCGACCTCGACACGGTCGTTCTTCGAGCTGTACCACAGGACGGTCTTGCCGTCAAAGGCCTTCGTGGTGCAGTCGGGATAGACACCCAGCACGTTGCCCATGGTATAGTTGCTGCGCGTGGAGTTCACGCCGGAATCCTCGGGGCGCAGGTGGTGCAGGTCGCTGCCGCCATTCTGCTGCATGAAGCTTGCCCGGCTCTTCGGCCAGACGTGCTCGCGGCTCATGCGGCCGCCGGTCGTGTCGCTGTAGAACAGGAGCAGGCCGTCTTTGCCCTGCGAGGCGTCCGTGCGTGCCCAGTAGGTCGGCAGGGACTTATAGGTGACGGAATCGGTCATGGTATCCGTCATCAGGGACTGCAGCGCGCGGTAAAGCGCACTGTCCATGCTCTCGAGCGAGCTGTCCGAGGTGCTGCCGGACAGCTTCAGCAGCGTTTCTGCGCCGTCGGTGTAATACTGCTCCGCCTGTGTGCTCAGGGCCGTGCAGGTCTCGTGGCGTGTGCCGGTGTTATACGGCACGGTGTCGGCGGGCACGGCCGCCAGCGCCGGGAGCGCCAGCGCCAGCACGACGGCCAGCGCCAGAAGCACGGCAAGGATCCTTGTTTTCATGATGTACCTCCTTTTGTTTTTTGGCTTCTCTCATCATATCACGCGGGGACGAATATGCAACCCGAATATGCATTCGGCCCGCCCGGAGAATCGCAGTTGCATTGCGCGGCCGGACTTGCTATAATCATGGTATCGAAACATAGGAGGAGATCCCATATGCTCACACGCCTGCTTGAAACCGCCGCCAATGCCGCGGACGCTGCGCAGACCGGCTCGACTACGTTCGACATGACCCAGCTGACCAACCTTCTCGACTGGGTTATGATCGTGCTGCTGCCCGCCGTGGCGCTCTACCTGTTCTACACCGTCTTCCGCCTCAGACGGGACCGCGTCCTGTTTGATAACAAGCTGCTCTATCCCGGCGGCTGCACGAAGGACGACTGCATCGATCCGGACGGCTTTATCGACTACATCCTGCCGCGCCTGATCATCATCGGCGCCGCGTTCCTGCTGTGCGGCGCGTTCACGGCGCTCGTTGTCTTCATCCCGGCGATGGATACGCTGGTGTGCAATATTCTGAGATCGTTTTCCCGATCGCGGCCATTGCATGGTATTCGTTTGTCAGCCGTCATGCCGCGCGCGAGTACTGGGGGGTGTGAGCCATGAAGATCGTCATTCTCGATGCCTATGCCGCCAATCCCGGCGACCTGAGCTGGGATGAATTTGCCGCCCTCGGTGAGCTGACGGTCTATGACCGTACCGCGCAGGAGGACGCTGCCGCCCGCATCGGCGATGCGGAGGTCGTTTTCATCAACAAGGTCCGCCTGACAGACGATATTTTTGCCGCCTGCCCGAACCTGAAGCTCGTGAGTATCCTCGCCACGGGCTATAACATCGTGGACCTCGCTGCCGCAAAGCGCCGCGGCATCACGGTGTGCAACGTGCCGGGCTATTCCACGCGCGCCGTTGTGCAGATGACGTTTGCCCTGCTGCTGGAGATCTGCCAGCAGGTCGGCCTGCACTCCGGGGCCGTGCACACGGGCCGGTGGCAGACCTGCCCGGATTTCTGCTTCTGGGACCGGCCGCTCATCGAGCTGGACGGCAAGACCATGGGCATCGTCGGCTACGGCGCCATCGGCTCGGCCGTCGGCGCAGTCGCGCAGGCCCTCGGCATGAAGCTGCTCGTCACGGCGCGGCATGAAAAGCCCGTGCCGGAGGGCGCGCGCTTCGTCTCCCTGCCGGAGCTGCTGGCGCAGTCCGACGTCGTGTCGCTCCACTGCCCGCAGACGGCAGAAAACGCCCACATGATCGATGCGGGTGCGCTGGCGCAGATGAAGGATGGGACGATCCTGATCAATACCGCCCGCGGCGGGCTGCTGGACGAGCAGGCCGTGGCCGACGCGCTGCGCAGCGGCAAGCTGCTGGCCGCCGGTATGGACGTCGTCTCTGCGGAGCCGATCCGCGCGGACAACCCCCTGCTGACCGCGCCGAACTGCTTCCTCACGCCGCATATCGCGTGGGCTCCGCTTGAAACGCGCCGCCGCCTGCAGGCCATCAGCGCGGAAAACCTGCGCGCCTTCCTGGCAGGCAAGCCGCAGAATGTCGTGAATCCGTAAATCTGCAGGGAAAAAAGCAGGGGCATGTGGAAAATGAATACTGAAGAATGAATAATACGCAGGCCTTCGGCCGTGCGATGTAGGGGAGGGACAGCCGGGCCCGGCGCTGCACATGCAGCCCATACCGGCCGCCGTTAAAACGGTATGCACCAATTGCGTCTGTAGCGGCGCTCAGCGAGCGCCATGCAGGCTGGCAATCTTTGCGGCACATTCTGTGGCGTGAAGTTCTCAAGTTTGTCATTGCGAGGAGTCCGCAGGCCGACGTGGCGCCCTGAGCGCGAAGCGCGATAAAGCCCCAGGGGTGCAATCTCGCGGCATGCTGATTCCGTGGGCAGCTTTTTGAAAAGCTGTGGGATATAGACGAAAGTTTGTGGACGAACACACCCTGACAACCTCCCATCAGCCGGATTCGCAGCAAGATTGAATCCGACGGCGGCGCCCCTACATCAAGACCGTTTACGGCATGGGTTATCAATGGACGGGAGGCGAGGCAAAATGAAGTTTCAAAACCTCTCGGTAAAAGCGGCTGTTTGGCCGGGGTGGCAATAGGACTTGTCCTCTCCATGTCCGGGATCACCATAGCCCTGTTTTTGTGATCAGACGGCGGTGTTGCTGACGGGCAGGCGGCTGCTGCTGCGCCCTTGTGGGGATTTTGTACTGACGCAGGCGTTTGGAAAGCGGCTGTCGCAGTTTACCGCTGACCTGTGCCAGACCTTAGACCACATGATCGCCGGGAATGAAGCGCCC
>VOFB01001679.1_pt1 | contig 15493 bp, 17 predicted proteins | sample 5384141 | NCBI WGS metagenome assembly VOFB01 (sample SAMN12384721, study PRJNA508395) | human gut metagenome | isolation source: healthy gut A | host: Homo sapiens | reverse complement strand
GACGCCGATGTCCAGCATCTCCTGGGTGGCGGAGAAAATCCCCAGCAGCTGGGCGGGGAAAAAGCAGGAAAATCAGGGTGCCGAGGAACATGATGCCCACGGAAATAATCCCCCACTTGAGCGCCTCCATCAGCCGCTTTTTGTTTCTCGCGCCGTAGTTATAGCCCATAATGGGCATAACGCCGTGGGTCAGGCCAAAGACGGGCATAAAGACAAAGGACTGAATTTTATAGTAGACGCCCAGCACCGACACCGCCGCGTCGGAAAAAGAGATGAGAATCATATTGAGACAGGTGGTGAGCACCGAGCCGATGGACTGCATGATGATGGAGGGAACGCCTACGGCGTAGATGTCCTTGACAATCTCTCCCGCAGACGGAAATGCTTAAAGGTGATGTGTACCCCGTGGCTCTTGCGGAAAATGATGTAAAAGCTGTAGAGCATGGCCACGATCTGTCCGGTGACGGTGGCAATGGCAGCGCCCAGCACCCCAGTTTAGGAAAGCCCAGCAGACCGAAAATCATAATGGGATCCAGAATGATGTTGGTAACGGCGCCGATCAGCTGAAAGACCATGGGATAGAACATGTTGCCGGTGGCCTGCAGCACCTTCTCGGCCATGATCTGCAAAAAGCTGCCGAAGGAGCAGATGGTGACCACATAGATGTAGTCGCAGCCCATCTGGACAATGGCCTCGTTGTCGGTGAAGCACTCAAAGAAAAAGCGGGTAAAGAAAAATTCCAAGAAGGGCGAAGGCTACCCAGCTGAAAAGCCCAGCACCAGTCCGTGGGTGGCGGCACTGTTGGCCTCCTCCTGGCGCTTTTCTCCCAGACGGCGGGAGACCAGGAGTTGACGCCGATGCCGGTTCCCACCGCTACCGAGATGAGCAGCATCTGCACGGGAAGGCCAGAGAGGCGGTGAAGAGCGTCCTGCCCCAGCTTGGCGACAAAGACGCTGTCGATAATATTATATAGAGCCTGTACCAGCATGGAAAACATGGCCGGTACCGACATGGAGATAATCAGGGCGCAGGATGGGCTGGGTCCCCATCTTGTTTTCCTGAGAAGAGGTGGCAGTGCTCATTGAATTAACAACCTTTCTGTAACATCCTGGACAGAGATTCCTGCCCGTCAAACAAAAACGCGAACACTACTATTGTAGCGAATCTGCTGGAGAAATACAACCTTGTTTGCCACCGGCGGACAAATCTGTAGACCCTTACAAAAACCGAAAAAATCCCGGCGGTTTCATGTGAAACCTGTGTTGAAATTTCGTTTGGGAAGGGCAAATCTCCTGCGGCGCCGGTTCCCCACCTATAGGGACAGAAAAGGCGTTCACCGCTGGAGACACCGCCTACAAAATGCCACGTGTTGTAAACAGATTGTATTATTTAAAATCAATATTGCAGATAGGCAAAAATAATCAGAACAAATTTTCGAAAACCTCTTCTCAAACAAGAACGTTTGTGCTATACTTATTTCACGCAAGACAAACAAACGATCTTTTTCCCCTTTAAAGGCAGACAGGCAGGAGGAAAAGAAGAAGATAGGGGGCAGGCGGTTGGCAACATTGTCCCGACGGAGCGGCGGCCTATACCTGCCAAAGAAGATACGAGAGGATGGAGAGAAATGAAAAACTGAGCGGTCTATTAATGGCGGTGGGAGTTATGGTGATTGTCGGTACCGCCGGCGCTTCAGACATGGGGGAACATTAGTTTATGGGAAAGCCTGCTCCAGGTAATGGGAGGTTTTGGAATTCTTCTGGTAGGATATGGTGGTTGGAGGCTTTCCGGACGCCGGTTGGCAGGGAAAAAGCCGGTGCGGCAAATCCGGGCTGTTCAGCCAACGGGTGCAGCTGTCGGGGACCGGACGACCGGACTCTCTGCGCCTGCGGTTTCTGTCTCCTGCTGCCCTGGCTCCACATCCCTCCGGCAGCCCGACGCCCCCGCCGTATCGCGTAACAGCACCCCGACGGCGGCGCGTTTTTCCCAACGGACCGCCGCGGTCTGTCAGGCTGCGGCGGCTATGCAGCGTGCCGGACAGCCCTCAACTGGCGGAAAAAGGCCATCATCTCCTGAAAAATCGGACTTCCGGCCTGGGCGCACAGCATACGTTCCAGCAGTAGACAGTAGACAGTGGACAGAGCTCTTTTTCCGCACTGTGGAATCCTCCTACTACATCGGGTTCCTCCGCCATAGTTCCCGCCGCCGCTTTCATTCCTCCTATACGTTTAGAGCGGCGGAAAACCAGGGTAGATAGATTTGGAAGATCACTCCTTCCAAATGAAAATGCCCAATTCCGGCGGGCCGGTTTTCACCGGCTGTGGGGAAAATTCTTTGTACCGGCGGCCCTTCTCTTTTGTCCAGGAGGGGCTGCCGGTTTATTTTTATTGCGTAGCGTCAGCGGAGCAATAAAAAGCCCATAAGAGCGGAAGTGAGGCGAAAAACGCCGAACAAATCGCTCTGGACATAGAGATAAAAAATATCCATAATGGATATATTCTCTTTCGGCAGGCCACATATAAAATAAGGGCAGCTGACAGCTCGCGGCATGGGGTGTTTTGCAGCGCTTTTCAGCTCGTACAGATTAAAAAGGCCCCCGGTTTTACCGAGGGCGGTGTGTTGAACCAGAGGGAACAGACAGAAAAACACCGAGACGGGTCGCATTTTCATACAAAAGCCGCTCTTCACTACTGGTCTGCATAGCGGAAAAACATCCGGGCGGCATAGGGGGAGAACCACAGACCGGTGACTCCCTTGGAAGCGGCGTAATAGGTGGTCTCAAAGGCCAGGGGAATGATGGGAGCATCCTCCAAAATCAGCAGCTCCGCCTGGGTGAAGTAGTCCAGAGACTGGTTGAGGGTGTCTGTATTGACCGCCTGGTCCAGCAGAGAAATTGCCTGGCTGTTGGTATAACCGGTGAGATTTCCTTCTGAGCAAAACTGGCTCAGGATGGAGTGAGGGCTGTCGTACTGGGCCTTGACAGCGTAGAGAGCCACCTGAAAATTTCCGGCGCCCACCCTTTTGACCACCTCATCCTGCGTCATGGGGTCGATGTGAATAAAGGTGTTGAGATAGGTCTGCCATTGGGCCTGAAGCTCTCCCATGATTTTCAGAGTGGCGTCGTCGTTGGCGCAGAGAATGGTCACCTTGGGGAGGGACTGGAGCTCCATCCGGCTGAGCAGCTCCTGAAACCGTCCCTTGGCTCCCGGCGGACTGAAGTACAGTTCCAGCTGCTCGCCTGCCGCCTCCCGGTAGGAGCGCTCTGCCAGCCGGATGACCGGCGGGACCAGGGTGGAGGCAGTGCGCATATTGGAGGGGAGCACCGCCTTTAAATCGTTGTAGTCGATGGCCTCATGGAGGGATTTGCGCAGCTCGGTGTCGCTGACTAGCTCTGCCTTGGTGTTAAAGACCAGACACCAGACCGTGTCCTCAAAGGAGGTGATGGCATATCCCTTTTCTGTCAGCAGCGCCTGCTGTTCATGATTCACCGGAGCGGCATCCACCTTTTGCTCGGTGAGCCGGCTGAGCGGGTTCTGCTGCTGGGTCTGAGCAGCAGATTGACGCCGGCGGGGATGGAGGACTGGTCAGCCTCGCTTCCATAGGCGGTGTTGCGGCGCAGGGTAATATTTTCTCCGCCGTCAGCTTGCGTACATAAAAGGGACCGTTGTACAGGGTGGTCTTGGCAGTGGCACCGTATTTGCCCATGGCCTCTTTGAGAAACTGCCGGTTGCAGGGGCATGGCCGCCGCTGCCGTCAGCAGCTGAGGAAAGAAGAGATTGGGATACTCAGAGTGAAGACCAACGTCAGCTCGTCCTCGGCCCGGACACCCAGAGCGGCAGAGGCCATCTCTCCGCGGCGCACCGCCTCAAAGTTCTGAATACAGCTGTAGTTGGAGGCAAAGGGGCGTTGAGTCCCGGATCGGCCAGCCGCTGAAAGGCGTAGACAAAGTCGTCGGCAGTGACGGGAGTCTCTCCGTCGCTCCACAGCAGGCCTTCCGCAGATAGAAGGTATAGGTGATTCCGTCGGCGGAACGGGCGTAATCCCGGGCGGCGGCCTCCACAAGAACGCCCTCCTGATTACGGCGGAGCAGTCCTTCAAAGGTGTTTTCAATAATCAGCAGAGCCGTCTCGTCGTAGGCAAGCTGGGGATCGATGGTGGTGGGAAAGGAGTAGACGTCAATTTGAAAGAGAGAGTCGTTTTTCTGGAAAACCCGCAGCCCGAGAGGGAAAAGAGCACCAGACACAGGGACAAAAACAGCGCGAAAAAGGTCTTGATTGTGTTGAGGCGGCCGGCAGAGAGAAAAGAGAGCTTTTAAGCTCCCGGCAGATGAAGGGCGGGGAACCGGCGGATTGCTGGTCAAGGCGGAGCCTCCTTTGGGAAGGATATGAAAACCGTTCCGGACCGGCGGCCGGGAACGGGAAAAATGTAGAATTGTACCGCTTATGTTACATTCTTATCTTAACATTGCTGCCGGAGAATAGCAACTGGATCTGTTGAATAGTTTATGAAGATTTTCTTGAGAAAAGACGGGGTGCTCCGGAAAAAGGCTGCGGAGAGACAATTTTCGGGCTTTTCATAGGGCTTCCGGCTGTTGCAATATGGCGAAGGGTGTGTTATTGTAGTGATACAGGTCGGCCGGAAGAGGAGAAAGCCAGCGTTCTGCCGGCCGGTTACCACAACAGAGGGGAGATTGGGATATGTGTAACATCGCGGGATATGTGGGAAGCCGTCCGGCCGCTCCGATTCTTTTGGAGATGATGGAGCGGGAGGAGGGGTTTCAGGAGGCTACTACACGGGAATCGCCACCGTTTATCAAAACAGGCTCTACTGCCGCAAGGTGGGGTGGGCGGCGTCCGGGAGCTGATGGAGAATACCGACGCCGCCGCGCTGCCCGGTACGGTGGGGATTCTCCACAGCCGGAGCAACTCCGGAGGAGGCCGGGAGTGGGCCCATCCCTTTTTGAACCCTGCCGGCGATTTTGCCTATGTGGCCAACGGCTCGCCCGGCCACTTTCAGGACAACGACTGCCGGATTTCTCAGGCCGCCGCCCGGCTGTATGGGCAGGGCTGCCGCTTCACCACCGCCAGTCCGTCGGTTGCCGGTTATCCGTCCTGTGCTCCCGGATGCCATATCCACACCAGCGAGGCCATGTGCTTTCTGATTGACCTCTTCCGGAAGGAAGGGTTGTCTGGATCTGGATGCCATGAGCCGGGTGTTTATGGACTATCCGGCGGAAATTGAAGCTTGTCTCTTCCGTCGCCCATCCCGACCGCATCATCACCGCCGCCCGTATTTGTCAGCCCATGATGGTCGGCTGGGATGCGGACGGCGCCTATCTGGCCACCACAGCCATGGCCTTCCCGCAAGGCCTCCGCAGCCTTTTTTTCTGCCGGAGAACACTGCGGCGGAAATTTTGCCGGCCGTATAACCCTTCAGCCCTTTAAACATCCTCGGCCTCTCTTCCTCCGACGATTCCCTGGGATGCGGTGCTGGACCGGGTCCGGCGGAGAGTGGAGCAGGGACCGGCAAATATGGTGGAGCTGTTTGGAGTCCACCGACTGCCTTTCTCCCAAAGTTCCCGGCTGAGACGGTCCGGGAGTCCCAGGAAAAATCCCAGACGGCGCGGCCGATCCAGGTGAATAACAGTATCACGCAGTCTATGAGGCGCTGCGAATCCTGAGAGAGCGGGGAGAGCTGACCGTCGAGACCAGAGAAACCGACGGCGCAGAATCCCCCCCTCCGTCGCAGAACCTTTTACTGCAAAAGCGTGGGGCTGTGTCCATGAGGGCGATCCCTTTCAAAGAGGATGAAAGTGTATATCTATACTTTTGAGGGAGGCCGGGCGCCTTTCAGCGGGAGAAAGGGACATGAAAAGATTTCTTTCGGGTGAAAAAGACTGCTTTCGTCAAAATTCGACGCCAAACAGATGGTCCGTTAAAAGGTACTCCAAAATGAAATTCTATTCATTTTGGAGTAGTTTCCCGCTTTTTAGGCAGAATGCTGTCGAAAATCTTTTTTGTGTAAAACGTAGATTCCGCTCAAAGGCAATTGACAAACCGGGGTAATCATATACAATAGAGTTCGAGACACAAGATATTGTGTCTGAAATCGACGAATATTGAGTTTTGAATCAATAGATGGTGGTTGCTTTAATTTTTTCAACAGTTGAAAAGTTGAAAGAATCAGAAGAACAGAACGGCGCAATGCGGCTTTTCGGCGGCGCGTAAAATTTTGGGGAGGTTTTTGGTATGATTGCTACAATACGCAAGAGGGACGGGCGGGAAGTCCCCTTTGACCGGCGCCCGCACCGCCAAGGAGTACATTCTCTACCGGGCCGAGCGGACCCGGGTCCGGGAGATGAACACCCGGCTGATGAAGGTCTACGAGGGCCTCACCTTTCAGTCCGCCAAGGACAACGACATCAAGCGGGAAAACGCCAATATCGACGGCGATACCGCCATGGGCACCATGCTCAAGTACGGCAGTGAGGGCGCCAAGCAGTTTACGAAATGTACATCCTCAACCCTGCCCATGCCAAGGCGCATCCTGGGATGGGGACATTCACATTCACGATATGGACTTTCTGACCCTCACCACCACCTGCTGCCAGATCGACATCGACAAGCTCTTTACCGACGGCTTCAGTACCGGACACGGATTTCTGCGGAGCCCAACGATATCAAAGCTACGCCGCCCTGGCCTGTATCGCCATCCAGTCCAACCAAAACGACCAGCACGGCGGACAGGGCATTCCGAACTTTGACTACGCTCATGGCCAAGGGCGTGAAAAAAGACATACCGCCGCCTGCTACCGCAGAAATTTAACGAAGGCCGGCCTCTGCTGGAGCTGGGGATGTCGAAGACGCGGAAACAGGCTTCAGGAGACCATCGATTGGAGACGGAGGAGGGCCATTCCCCGTCCTGGCCGACAACGAGGCAGGATGCGGCCGCCCTGGGCTGCTGGCCCAGGGTATCGGACCAGTCCCGAGGAGGAAGCAGGCGCCCAGAAAAAGGCGAAAAGCGAGTATGCCGAGAGGAACCAACCGCGCCACCTATCAGGCCATGGAGGCCTCATCCACAACCTGAATACCATGCATTCCCGCGCCGGCGCACAGGTGCCGTTTTCCTCTCTTAACTACGGTACCGACACCTCTCCCGAAGGCCGCATGGTGATCCGCAAATCCTGCTGGCTCGCCACTGAGGCGGGGCTGGGCAATGGAGAAACCCCCCCATTTTCCCCCATCCACATTTTCAAGCTCAAAGCGGGGGTGAACTACAATCCCGGAGACCCCAACTATGACTTGTTCGAGCTCGCCTGCCGGGTACTCGGCCAAGCGGCTGTTCCCCAATTTCTCTTTCCTGGACGCACCCTTCAATCTGCAATATTATAAGGAGGGAGACCCCAACCGAGGTGGCCTATATGGGCTGCCGCACCCGGGTCATGGCCAACGTCTTCGACCCGGAACAGGGAGATTGTTCGGCCGGGGCAACCTGAGCTTTACCTCCATCAACCTGCCCCGGATTGCCATCAAGGCCAACGGCAACATCGACACCTTTCTTCGAGGAGCTGGACCGGAAGCTGGCCTGGTCTGTGGAGCAGCTTCATGGAACGGTTAAATTCAGGCAACCAAAAGGTTCGCAATTATCCCTTCCTCATGGGCCAGGGCGTGTGGCTGGATTCCGACAAGCTGGACATGGAGGACTCGGTGGGCGAGGTCCTCAAGCACGGCACCCTCTCCCTGGGCTTTATCGGCCTGGCGGAGTGCCTCAAGGCCCTCATCGGCAAGCACCACGGGGAGTCAGAGCAGGCCCAGAAGCTGGGATTGGACATCATCGGCTATATGCGCCGGTTTGCGGATAAAAATGGCCAAAAAAGACCGGCTTTAACTACTCCCTCATCGCCACCCCGGCGGAGGGGGCTGTCGGGACGGTTTGTCCGCATTGACAAGGAGAAGTTCGGCGTGATTCCCGGCGTCACGGACCGGGACTACTATACCAACTCCTTCCACGTTCCCGTCTACTATGACATTTCCGCCTTTGACAAGATTCGGCTGGAGGCTCCCCTACCATCAGCTGACCAACGGCGGCCACATCTCCTATGTGGAGCTGGAGCTGGACGGCGACGTGTCCAACAACCTGAGGCCTTCGAGACGGTGGTCCGCTTTATGAAGGAATCCGGAGTGGGCTACGGCCTCCATCAACCACCCGGTGGACCGGGATCCGGTCTGCGGCTATACCGGCGTCATCGGCGACGTCTCTGCCCCGGTGCGGACGCCGGGAGGGTGAGGGCGTCAGCGTGGAAAAAGCTCTCAGAGTTGGGCGTTCGAAATATATGAACACTAAAAAAATTGCGGCTATTGCGGCGATATCCGGGAGGAGTCCGACCGGATCCCCAACAGCCTGTCATAAAAGACGCCGCCTACAATCCGTCGAAAAGGAAACGGGCGCGGAGTATTCTTAACGGTTTCAGAAAGGAATAGATGATTATGGAAAAGGTCAATCAAGTATCTGCAAACGGTATGGTGGGCGAAGGCGTGGGCTTTGAGCGGATCCGCCGGATCACCGGCTATCTGGTGGGCACGTTGGACCGCTTCAACAACGCCAAGCGGGCCGAAGAGCATGACCGGGTCAAAAGCACAACCTGGACAGCAGGCCGGAGATGGAGAAGGTTGTCAACGAGGCAGCCGGGAGCTGACCGCAGCTGGGATGGAAAAAGGCGCAGAGCGCCTACTGAAAAAGGGTAAAATGGTAAAGGCAGGGCTGTTGCAAAATGACGCATTTACAACAGCCTCACTTTTTACGCCCTTGGCGGCCACTGACCGGCTGCCTGGTATCAAATAGAGAAAGAGGGAATCCAATTGGCACAGGACAAGCAGACGCAAATCCGCATTGCAGGCGTCGTCCGGGAGTCGGTTGTGGACGGGCCGGGTCTGCGGTTTGTGGTCTTTACCCAGGGTGTCCCCACCACTGCCCCCGGCTGTCACAACCCTCAGACCCACGACTTTGAGGGGAGGCCAGCTGGTGGAAATCTCCCAGCTGGTGGAGCTTATGGAGAAAAATCCCTGCTTCGAGGAATTACCTTCAGCGGCGGAGAGCCCTTTGCCCAGCCGGAGGGAATGGCTGCCCTGGCCCAACAGGTCAAAGCCCACGGCTGGGACCTGTTCCTCTATTCAGGCTACACCTTTGAACAGCTGCTGAAAATGGGGGGAGGAGTGTCCGGCGGTCCGCCGTCTGCTGGAGACTGGGAGACATCCTGGTGGACGGCCCCTATCTGGAGGGGGCGGAGCCTGGAGCTCAAGTTCAGGGGAGCCGCAACCAGCGGGTCATTGACCTTCCCGCTTCGCTGGCGTCGGGGAAGGCGGCGCTGTCCCCGGTGGGCGACAAATAGAGCAAAAACCATAGAAAAAAGCGTGTGGCCAACGGCGCAGCTCCGGTAAGCAGGCCACACGCTTTTTGCCGCCTCGAAACGCCGGGCCGCAAAAGAGGTAGAGATTGTTGCAGCAGGTTGCGCAACTGTCACACCGGTGTGGTTGTGTTATGGGCAAAGGTGGGGTATCATAAAGAGGAAAAAGGGATGCCTGCCCGTGGTGAAAAGGGTGCGGAATCTTTGGAGAGGAAGGAATGTATGACATTAGGAGAAAAGCTGGTGCAGCTGAGAAAGGTCAGGGGAATGTCCCAGGAAGCGCTGGCTGCCCAGATTGCCGTGTCCCGGCAGGCGGTCTCCGCTGGGAGTCGGGGATACCCTGCCGGATGTGGAAATATCCTGCAGCTGAGCAGGATATTCCGGCGACCACCGACTATCTGCTGCGGGAGGAATACGGGACAGAGGAGCTGTCAGCCGTCGATGCCGTCGAAAAAGGAGCCTTGCCGAGCAAAGCAACCCCTTTTCCACGCCGAAAATTTCGGAAGGACGGCAGTCGGAGAAAAAGGCCGCCGGGGCCTTTTGATAGCCGGGTGCATTCTCAGCGGTATTGCCCTGGCAGGACATCTGACCATCTGTCCACCATGATCCGTCCTTTTACGAGCGCGGTGTCCGCAGATGAGCACGGAAATATCTGGTATACCACCGGCACAGGCTTTAGCTACAGCGGATTTATTGAAAAGTACCGCCTTTTCGCAGTGGTGGGTATTCTTTGGCTGCTGCTTGTCCCTGGGCGCGGCGCTGCTGCTCTGGTACTACTATAAATGGAAGAAAGCCGCGCTGAAAGGAGAAGCGTGACCGGAGAATAAAAATAAGGGGCTGCCGCATAGTGTGCGGACAGCCCCGATTGCTGCAGGGACTTACAACAAAGACAGGAGAAACGAAGCTGTTTCATAAAGGGGCGCTCCCAGACTGTGCCGGACAAAAGGGCTCCTTTTGCACAAAAGAGAGTTTTTGGGAGATTGCCATCTCAAAAATAAATGCTGACATATATTTGCGGGGAAATTTCAATTCCATCGTTTGAAAAGGACGATTTCAGGATCAGCGCCTTCGCAGCCATATTCACACACCAGGAGATATGTTTTGTCAGCAGTCAATCCGTAACAGCGATCGCTGTTTTTCTTTTCCAACTGGTTGGCAAAGTAGAGCTTTTCGTCCTCCCAGAGCTTACAGGTCTGGCCGCCGGGCAGGGTGTATTGCAGGTTGATATAGGATCCTGGCAGAACATTCAGCATGAGGTGACCTCCGGCATATCCTCAATGCCGAGGCTGTTAAATTCAGGTAAGGGTTCCCGGAGAGCACAGTGCTTTCCACTGAAACAATCACCGGCGCACTCTTTTCCTGGCAACAGGCAAAAACCATACATTGCCCGCCGCCAAAGGGGCGTCCGTTTGTGGCAGAACATCCTGGACAGGAGTCTTTCCAGCCGCACTGGCTACAGTCAAGACCGCAAATTGTTTGTTCATATGGACATTCCTCTCTTTCTCCACACTGAAAAGCTTTGTTGTGGAAGGCTGAAAACTGCCGTTTTGCCGCGCGCTCAAAGTCGAGGGACTTGGCGCGTCCTCCTTCAGCTTCTACCGGCGTATGGCAAAGTTGTAAAACCGGTTGATGCCCTCACAGGCGGTGATCCCCCATAGAGACGGGAATAGGCTCCCAGAGCGGGACAGTCCACCCTGTACAGCTCGCTCTGCCCCACAATCTCCGCCGACAGAGTAGAGCCGGAGACCGTCACCTTCAGCCGGTGGACCATCTTTTCCTCCAGAGGGAAGGAGGCCTTCAGCAGGGAGTGGACCACATGCCGCCCCTCCTCATAGCCCAGCCACCAGAAGTTGAGCCCTTTTTCGTAGGCCACCACCTCGAAGTGCTCGCCGTACTCCAACCGGCCGTCGGGAAGGGTGTGGGGCTCTCCGGTGAGCACCACCAGGGGGGAGCGCCAAAGCTGTCAAAGGCAGTCGGTCACCACAGAAAAGGCTCCCTCCAGGGGCTGGCGGCCGACCATGCTGATGTAGGGGTAGTCGGACATGGAGGTGGGGTTTTCTTTCAGGGGGAAGTTGGCAATACAGTTGCTCTCCTGGACAAAGCGGTACCGGTCGGGCACCTTGACCGAAGCGGCGTAGATCCCACTCCCGGGGGTCCCAGCTTCCTTTTCAAAGCTGACAATCTGTTCCATCATGGCTTGATTTTCCTTTCCATTGGACGGCCTCCCTGACTTTTCAAGCGCGCCTCTGCTATAAAATTCCGGCGGCACAAGCCGCTGTAATCCGTTGACCGGTTCCGGGTACAGGGAGGGGCTACCGCTCCGCCGCCACTTGACCCCCTGAGGCAGGTCCTCCAGCACAATGCCCATGGCTTTCAGTTGATCCCGGATGGCGTCGGCCCTTTGAAAGTCCGGGCCTTTGGCCTCCCCCGGGCACGGGCCAGCGCCTCAATCTCCGGGTCGGCCTCTCCTCGCCGATGACAGTAGCGGCGAGGCGAGAGCGTCCGGCGATTGGGCCGCAGGGCCTTTGCCTTGGCCTCCGCCTCCAGTTCCCGGCGCTTTTGGGCGGCCTTTTCCACCAGAGAGAGGGAGAGAACCTGGTCGAAGCTGTCCAGAATGGCCAGCTTCGTGGCGTCGTTTGCCTTTGCCTTCAGTCCGTCGTACAGGGCGGTGATTCCCATGGAGGTGTTCAGGTCGTTGCCCACCTGCTGGGTAAACTTCTCCCGGGACTGGGCCAGTATCTCCTCCTCCACCGGGCCGTTTTCCGGCTTGAGGGAGGCAATGCGGGCGATGAGCTTTCCGAAGGCTGCCGCGGCGTTATCCAAATTCTCCCAGGAGAAGACCAGGCCCTTGCGGTAGTGGGACTGGAGGCAGAAGAAACGGTAGACCAGCGGGTCATACCCCTTTTTTTCTCCAGGAGGGAACGGTCAAAAATTCCCCCTGGACTTGCTCATCTTGCCGGACTTTGTGTTCAGGTGGTGGACGTGAAACCACTGTCCGCACCATTGTGCCGATATAGGCTTCGCTCACTGGGCAATTTCGTTGGTGTGATGGGGAAGGCGTTGTCAATGCCGCCGCAGTGGAGGTCCAGGTCCTCGCCAGTTGCATTGATGCTGATGCCGGAGCACTCAATGTGCCAGCCGGGATAGCCCACGCCCCAGGGGGATCCCATTTCAGAGCCTGGTCCTCAAATTTGGACTTGGTGAACCAGAGGACAAAGTCGTTTTTGTTCCGCTTGTTGGCGTCCTCCTCCACGCCCTCCCGGACGCCCACCGCCAGGTCCTCCTCGTTGTGGTCGTTGAACACATAGTATTGTTTTCAGCTTGGCCGTATCAAAGTACACATTTCCTCCGGCCAGGTAGGCATACCCCGTCTCCAGAAGCCGGGAGACCATGGCGATATACTCCCCAATGCAGTTGGTGGCAGGCTCCACCACATCAGGCCGCTTGATGTTCAGCTTCTTGCAATCCTGGAAGAAGGCGTCGGTGTAAATTGGGCGATCTCCATCACGGTTTTGTGCTCCTTGGGCGCCCTTGAGCATTTGTCCTCACCGGTATCCGCATCGGAGGCCAGGTGGCCCCACATCCGTGATGTTCATCACCCGCTTCACCGGGTAGCCCTCATAGCGCAAGAACTTCTCCAGCACGTCCTCCATGATATAGGACCGGAGGTTGCCGATGTGGGCAAAGTGGTACACCGTGGGGCCGCAGGTATACATCTTCACCTGCTCCGGGTGATTGGGGACAAATTTCTCTTTCTGATGGCTGAGGGAATTGTACAGGTACATCGTTTAAAGCTCCTTCCTTTGTAGCTGTGCTTCCAGCTGCTCCACCCGCTTCGGCCGGAGCTCCTGAAGCCCAGGGCAATGGGGTCCGGGGTGTGGACATGGTCCAGTTTTTCTCCGTTGACCCGGACCACCCGGCCCGGGACGCCCACCACTGTGGAATTGTCCGGCACATTTTGCAGCACCACGGCGTTGGCGCCACACGGGCATGATCCCCAATTCGGATGGGTCCTAGTATTTTTTGCGCCGCTGCCCACCATCACATCGTTCCCCAGGGTGGGGTGCCGCCGCTGGAAATGCCGGTGCCGTTTGGCAAGGCGAGTCCACCGTGCCAGAAGTACCAGCCCCTTTCCGGCGCAGCCCAGTAGGCGGACGGTGGAGCATAATGGCATGAAGTCCGAGTACAGCAGCAGGGCCTGGGTGCTCCAGGGCTTGAGGTCCCGCTCCCGCACCGCAATGTCTTTTTCAGTCGGTTCAGCATGTAATGGCTCCCTTTCCCAGGTGTGAGGCCGGCGGGGCAGAGGGGTAGGCCTCCGTCGCCGCCGACAGAGTCTCGTACAGCATTCTGTCGTTAAAAAGTGATTCGCCGGTCCTCGGAGAGAGGGGCGGTCGCTCAAAGCAAAATCATGCCGCCCCGGCAAAGCCGGGACGGGCAATATCGGTTCCACTCAGTTTATCTCTTGGGTGTAACGGGGACCGGCGTGCCGGATACCCAGGGCATCCGCCCCTTCTCCCGGCCAGCTCGCGGGCGCACTTCCTCCGACGCTGTAGGCGAAGGGCGCTCTCAGCGTATTCACGCCCTCTCTCTGCCGCCGTGCTGTCGAAGTACTTTTTCCCGGTCACAGCATTTTGTCAATTGTAAGGTCTGTTGCAACAGTGGTGGAGACAGCCGAAGCTTTTCTGTTGAATAAGGCAGGTCAGACAGCATATGCCTGCCTGCGCCGATTGGTACAGACGTTTCGCCCGGATCGCTTTGGGCGCATATCACTGCAGAATATCCGCTCTGCGGATATTCTGCCACAGCAGCAAGCGGCAGTGGTAAATTGCCCATAGAAGCGGGAGGGAGAAGCAGGGCTTCGTCCGGATCGCTTTGGGCATATAGCTGTAGAATATTCGCTCTGCGATATTCTACCACAACCGTCTCAAATTACAAGAAGAAAATACCTCCTCAACAGCGATGCCGGCAGGCGCCGGCTCGCCCTCCTCGGAGAAAGCGGCCGTCAGACCGCCAGCCTTTGCCCGGTACGTCAGTGAAAATCAGCTCTGGGCTGCCAAAAAGGCCTGAATCTGCTCCAGCTTTGCCTCTGGTGGGGCAGCATGCACAGGTACATGTAATCCCCCGCCTGGGTCACCTGGGGACTTGGCGATGTCATGGGAGCCGAATACGTCCAGATTTTCAAAGTACCCTCCGCTCCTGCTGGACGGCGGTCAGCTGCTGATAAAGCAGATTCGGTTTTCCGCGTCCTCAGGGCTGGAAGATAAAAGAAGTCTGCCACGCCGTAGCTCTCCTTAGCCGCATAGCGGGCCACCCAGTGGGGGGGAGAGGGAAGCGTCCACGCCGAACCGCTCCAGGAGAAGGGTCTCGTCCAGCTCGGCAACTCCCACGTTGTCCACGTCGGTGTAGAGCTGATCGGCCAGCGCCTCAATGGTGGCAGGCAGGGGCCTCCTGAGAGAGACGGCGTCGCTGCCGGCGTAGCCCCCCGATCTTTGCTTTTTGTCCTGCAAGACCGTTCTTTTTGAGCTTCATCCGCTGCTCCGCCGGAGCTGCTGGGAGGAGCTGGGAGGAGGAACAGCCGCCTAGCACAAGAATTGAGAACACAGGACGGCCAGCAGCGACGCAAAGAGACTTTATAAATCCATCGATTTTCTGTCATTTGACATTTCATCCTTTCTTGCTGGAATGGGGGGCACGAGGAGACGGCGGTGTCTGAAGGGGCAGGAGGCCGACAGCATCACAGAGGGATACCCTCCGGCAGGGCGCAGTCCTTCGGACGGGAAAATTGCCGCAGGAAAACTGCAAAAGGGCCGATACGGCGAAAAGAAGGGGCAATCCTCCTCACAGCGGTGTCGTTCTCTGTCAATAGCAGACGAGATACGTCAACATTAGTATAGCCTTTTTTCGAAATTTGTCAATTCTGAGGGCGCAGTATGCAAAAGAGTTTTCCCTTTCTTCATACCTTTGCCGCGATTATGGAAAATCCAACCTTTCTCCGGCGTTTCAGAGGAAGGCCATCACCCTGACACAGCGAAAAGGGAGACGGACAGGCTTCCCCCTTCATGGCGAACAAATTTATGAGCAATACGTAAT